>CAJDTV010000020.1_pt1 | contig 58818 bp, 53 predicted proteins | sample 7389921 | NCBI WGS metagenome assembly CAJDTV01 (sample SAMEA7055654, study PRJEB34461) | soil metagenome | biome: terrestrial ecosystem; feature: Peninsula; material: soil | place: Antarctica | collected 2016 | reverse complement strand
GCCACGTCAGCGAAAACCATCAGGGCCAGCAGGCGTATCAGTCTGCGCAACAGGCCGGATATAAGACTGCAGCCCTGCCTCCTGAATCTTCACACACACACGAGTTCTTGCAATCCGGGAGGCGTCCATATAAGACCTTCCCTAGCGCAAATGTTTTCAACTCGACCTAACTCCGAGGACTACAACCCAGCATGGATTTGGCACTCATTTACGTATGCGCCACAGTTCTCGCACTGCCGTGTCAATCACCCGACGGCGTCGCCTTTATGGCTGGCAAATCCACCATTACAGGCTGACCCGGCGCGGTGCACCCCGCATCGCAGCACCGTCCAGGATGACGGTTCTTCGTGATCGCCCGCGCCGGATCGTGCGGCGCGGCGGCTGGCGAGCCGTCGGCTGCGATGCCGCGCTCCAGGATGCGTTCGACCAGTTCCACCTTGGAGCCCACCGGGTAATTGCGCCAGATCTCCTGCTTCATCGCGGCTGGCGAACCGCCGCCATGCAGGCTGATCACGCTGTACCAGCCGCCCTGGTATCCGGCCGTCAGGTCTTCGATAAAGCGTGCCGTCTCGATGCGCTGTTCATAGGGCACGTCCGGGTTCGCGCGCAGCACATCGGAGAGCCGCGCGGCGGTTTCGGGGTTGTGGTCCTCGTCGGGGCCGGGAAGGGTAACGATCAGGCCACCGCTCACGTAGTGAGCGATGCGGTGCATGTCGTAGATCTTGGTGGCAAGCAGCAGCTTGCCGATGTTGCTGAACACCGGGTCGGGCATGAACACCGCGCAATGTTCGTCGCGCTTGGCGTATACGCTGGCTGCCACGCCACAAGCAAAAAAGCTTTCGGTGATGGTGATGAGCTCGACCATCTGCTCGCGCAGGTGCGACTCGCGAGCGGGGTCGAAGCCGTTGGCCTCGCACATCAGGGACCCCGCGCCGATCAACAGGTCGCCAAAACCGGCGCGCGCGCCGATGCAAGTGTGACGGTGATGTGTCGCATAGCTATGGGTCAGGTGGAAAGAGTGTTCCCACTCGCCGGCATAAAAAACCCGATCCCACGGTACGAATACGCGGTCGAACAGGCACACGCCGGTGCTCTGCCCGTACTTGCGGCTGAACAGGGCGTCGCCGTGCTCCAGCTTTTCACCTGGCCGGCCGGCCGGGCGCGCCACGATGGCCAGGCCGGGCGCATCCAGCGGAACCGCGCAGCAGACCGCGAAATCCGCGTCTTCCTGGGCCATGTTGCGGCACGGCATAACCAGCAACTCGTGCACATAGGGCGCACCGGTCACGATCGCCTTGGTGCCTGAAATCACGATGCCCAGCTCGCCGTTGCGGCGTACGTTGCGCTCGACCACATGCACATAGCTGTCCACGCTGGCTTGCTCGTGCGGTCGGCGACTGCGGTCGCCCTTGGCGTCGGTCATCGCGATGCCGAGCGTCAGGTCCTGGTCCTGCACGCGGTGCAGGTAGTCTTGAAAGCGCGCCGTGTGCTCGGTGCTGCCGCGCGCGTCGTCGATGCGCGCCGACACCTGCGCGATCGCGTTGAGCGCGTCGTGCGTCAGGTAGCGCTGCGCACAGCCCGTCTCCTGGCACACCAGGCGCACCGCCTCCAGCTTGTTGAGCAGATCGCCCGAACTCGTGTTGATGTGCGAGAAGCGGTTGACGCGCTTGCCGCTGGTGTGCTGTACCGCCGTCATCAGCGGCTCGTACTGAGGCTTCAGCGCGTGGTCGTAGGTCAGGCTAATCGCATTGATGCCGGGCTGGAAGGCGCGTTCATCCACCACGCTATCGACCTTACGGCCGTCGACAAATACGGTCGGGCGATAGCGCCGCAGCGACTCGCGGTAGTCTGCGCCGGACATCAGCGCGCAAGACGGTGTGGGTGCGTTCATCGACTGTCTCCTGTGGGATGGCCGATGCCAGTATGGAGCGGAACGCGCGCTGGTTTGGGGCCTGCCGGTTCGGTGGTACGGTTTGGCTTGCTCACGCCGCCCGGTGCGGCGCCCCTTCACCGAAAGGTTTTTCCATGCTGCTCGACGCTTCCCAATCCCAGCTGGTGCTGGTCGACTACCAGGCTCGCCTGATGCCCGCCATCTTCGAAGCCGATGCGGCGGCCAAAAATGCGGTGCGTCTGGGCAAGCTCGCGCAACTGGCGGACGTACCCGTTTTCGGCACCGAGCAAAACCCGTCAAGGCTCGGCGAAAACTTGCCCGAGATTCGCGCCCTGTGCCAGCGCACGCTGGCCAAGATGCATTTCAGCGGCGCGCAGGAGGGGCTCAGCGAATGGTTGCGCGCGCCCGTCAAGGCGCCGGCTGGCAATGCGCGCAGCCTGCCCAAGCAGCTGCAAAAGCCTGCCGCGTCCTCCGAGGAGCGCAACATGATCGTGATTGCCGGCTGCGAGGCGCATGTGTGCCTGCTGCAAACGGCGCTCGACTTGCTTGAAGACGACTTCGAGGTTTGGGTCGTGACCGACGCCTGCAGTTCGCGCACCGAGCGCAACCGCGACGCGGCCTTTGACCGGTTGGCCGGTGCTGGCGCCGAGTTGGTGACGACCGAGATGGTCGGCTTCGAGTGGCTGCGCACGGCGGATCATCCAGCGTTTCGCGAGCTTCAGGCGCTGATTCGGTAAGCGCTTACGCGGTCAGCTTGCAGCAAGTTGGACATTCATAATTGTGAATTCGGTTTCGGCACGGTTGCCGAACGCAGCAGGAGACATCGCATGAGCCGCTTTGAAGAGTTCTACCGCCAATCCATCGATGCACCTGACTTGTTCTGGGCCGAACAGGCCAAGCTGATCGACTGGCAAACGCCGCCGTGCCAGATTCTCGATGACAGCAACCCGCCATTCACGCGCTGGTTCAGGGGCGGCACCACCAACCTGTGCCACAACGCGGTCGACCGGCATCTGGCGACCCGCGGCGACCAGCCGGCGCTGATCTACGTCTCGAGCGAAACGGGTGTCGAGAAGACCTGGACCTTCAAGGAACTGCACGCGGAAGTGCAGCGCATGGCGGCCAGCCTGATCGAACTCGGCGTCGCCAGGGGCGACCGGGTCCTGATCTACATGCCGATGATTCCCGAGGGTGCATTTGCCATGCTGGCGTGCGCGCGCGTCGGCGCCATCCACTGCGTGGTGTTTGGCGGCTTCGCCAGCAGTTCGCTGGCATCGCGCATCGAGGATGCCGCGCCCAAGGTGATCGTCAGCGCCGACGGGGGCTCGCGCGCCGGCAAGGTGATCGCGTACAAGCCGTTGCTGGACGAGGCGATCCGCCTGTCCAGCCACAAGCCCGACGCCGTGCTGCTGGTCGATCGCGGCTTGGCAGCGATGAATTTGACAGGTGGACGCGACCATCTGGCGGGCGCTCTGGCCCAAAACCATCAAGATGCCCAGGTGCCTTGCACGTGGCTCGACGCGACCGAGGTCAGCTACATCATTCACACCAGCGGCACCACCGGTAAGCCTAAGGGTGTGCAGCGAGACACCGGTGGCTATGCGGTGGCATTGGCCGCCAGCATGAAGTACATGTTCGACGGTCGGGCCGGCGAAACCTACTTCTCGACCAGCGACATCGGCTGGGTCGTCGGCCACAGCTACATCGTTTACGGCCCACTGATTGCCGGCATGGCCACCCTCATGTACGAGGGCTTGCCGACCCAAGGCATGGACCGCCAGCCCGACGGCGGCATCTGGTGGCGCCTGGTCGAAAAATACAAGGTAACGGTGATGTTCAGCGCACCGACCGCCGTGCGCGTGCTCAAGAAGCAGGATCCGGCACTGCTCCGAAAATACGACCTGTCCAGCCTGCGCGGGCTGTTCCTGGCGGGCGAGCCGCTTGACGAGCCGACGGCGCGCTGGATCAGCGACGGCCTGGGCGTGCCAATCATTGACAACTACTGGCAGACCGAGTCGGGCTGGCCGGTCATCACTACGGCCAACGGGTACGAGAAAACACCCAGCAAGTTTGGCAGTCCAGGTATTCAGATGTATGGTTGGCGCGTCAAGATCGTCGACGAATCGAGCGGCGAGGAGCTGACCACGCCCAACCAGAAGGGCGTAGTCGTCATCGAAGGGCCGACGCCGCCCGGCTTCATGCAGACCATCTGGCGCGACGACGAGCGCTTCATCAACACCTATTGGAAGACGGTGCCGGGCAAATTGCTTTACTCCACCTTCGACTGGGGTATCCGAGATGCCGACGGCTACTACTTCATGCTCGGGCGCTCGGACGACGTCATCAACGTCGCCGGGCACCGACTGGGTACGCGCGAGATTGAAGAGCAGATCTCGAACCATCCCAATGTGTCGGAAGTTGCGGTGGTCGGCGTCGCCGACGCGCTCAAGGGACAGGTCGCGATCGCGTTTGTGGTGGTTAAGAGCGGTCCTGCGGCGACCGATGCGGCGCTCGCCCAGACGCTTGAGGGTGAGATCATGAAGTTGGTCGCCGACCAACTGGGCGCCGTCGCCCGGCCGGCACGGGTGCGTTTTGTGGCTGCGCTGCCCAAGACACGCAGCGGCAAGCTGTTGCGACGCGCCATTCAGGCGGTTTGCGAGGGCCGGGATCCGGGCGACCTCACGACCATCGACGATCCAAGCTCCCTGCAGCAAATCAAAAGGTTGACAGCGGGTTGAATTTGCCCGTGCGCCAGAAAGGCCACGCGGTGGGCTGTGGCAGGGTGTTCGCTCCGGCAGCCGTCTCGGCCTGTCGCGCAATGACCTCGCCCCACCATGGCACAATGTGTGCGTACTCAGGCCCTTCCCAGCCACAGTCGCATCCGCCAAACGGTCCAGCCGTGTCGCGGGAGGTTTCTTAAACCAGCTAATGCTTCCCGAAGGGGAGCGAAGGTCAGCGGAATATGAGCGATTTCTCGACGCCTGCGGCGTCCCCCCATCAGATCTATCAGGCCTACCAAGGCAATACTCATCTCTTTGGCGGCAACGCGCCCTATGTTGAGGAGATGTATGAGAACTACCTTAGCAACCCCGGCAGCGTGTCCGACAACTGGCGCTCGTATTTCGATGCGTTGCAGAACGTGCCGGCGGCCGACGGCAGCAACGCAAAAGACGTGCCGCACCTGCCGGTAGTCAACGCTTTTGCCGAGCGCGCCAAACAAGGCACGACTCGCGTGGTGCAGGCGAGCGGCGCCGATTCAGAACTCGGGCGCAAGAGCACCGCGGTCCAGCAGCTGATCGCAGCCTACCGCAACGTCGGTGCGCGCTGGGCCGACCTTGACCCCCTAAAGCGTGCCGAGCGCCCCGTGATTCCCGAGCTTGAGCCCTCGTTCTACGGCTTTGGCGACGCCGACCTCGAAACGGTGTTCAACACCAGCAACACTTTCTTTGGCAGCGACACCATGTCGTTGCGTGACCTGCTCAATGCGCTGCGCGAAACCTATTGCGGCACGATGGGTGCCGAGTACATGTACACCACCGACCAGACCCACAAGCGCTGGTGGCAGCAAAAGCTCGAGAGCGCGCGAACCAATCCCAAGCTGAGCGCCGAGCAAAAAAAGCACGTGCTGGAGCGCCTGACTGCAGCCGAAGGCCTTGAACGTTTTCTGCACACCAAGTACGTCGGCCAGAAGCGCTTCTCGCTTGAAGGCGGCGAGAGCTTCATCGTGTCGATGGACGAGCTGATCCGCCAGTCGGGCGCGAAGGGCGTGCAGGAAATCGTGATCGGCATGGCCCACCGAGGTCGCCTCAACGTCCTGGTGAACTCGCTCGGGAAGCTTCCGGCCGACCTGTTCGCCGAGTTCGAGCACACGGCTCCCGAAGACCTGCCCAGCGGTGACGTCAAGTATCACCAGGGCTTCAGCTCGGACGTGACCACGCCCGGCGGCCCAGTCCACCTGAGCCTGGCGTTCAACCCCTCGCACCTTGAAATCGTCAATCCAGTAGTCGAAGGTTCGGTGCGCGCGCGCATGGATCGTCGCGCCGACCCGCTCGGCAAACAGGTGCTGCCCGTGCTGGTGCACGGCGATGCAGCTTTTGCCGGACAGGGCGTCGTGATGGAAACCCTGGCGCTGGCCGAGACGCGCGGCTACTTCACCGGCGGCACGGTGCACATCGTCATCAACAACCAGATCGGCTTTACGACCAGCGACCCGCGCGACACCCGCTCGTCGCTGTACTGCACCGACATCGTGAAGATGATCGAGGCGCCCGTGCTGCACGTGAACGGCGATGACCCGGAAGCGGTGGTGCTCGCGACCCAGCTGGCACTGGATTTCCGCATGGAATTCCAGAAGGACGTGGTGGTCGACATCGTGTGCTTTCGCAAACTAGGCCACAACGAGCAGGACTCACCGGCGATGACGCAGCCGCTGATGTACAAAAAGATCTCGCAGCACCCGGGCACGCGCAAGCTCTACGCCGACCGGCTGGCCGCGCAAGGTTTGGGCGAGACACTGGGCGATGACATGGTGCACGCGCAGCGTGCCGCGTTCGACGCCGGCAAGAACACGTTCGACTCGGTGCTGACCAATTTCAAGAGCACTTATGCGGTCGATTGGAGCCCGTACCTCAACAAGAAGTGGACCGATGCCGGCGATACCGCCATCCCGACGGCCGAATGGAAGCGGCTGGCCGAACGCATCACCACCGTGCCGGCGGGCTTCAATGTCCATCCGCTGGTTCAGAAAGTGCTGAACGATCGCGCGGTCATGGGGCGCGGCGAGGTCAGCGTCGACTGGGGCATGGGTGAGCACATGGCTTTTGCCTCGCTGGTGGCCAGCGGCTATCCGGTGCGCCTGTCGGGCGAAGACAGCGGGCGTGGAACCTTCACCCACCGCCACGCCGTGCTACACGACCAGAATCGCGAGAAGTGGGACGTCGGTACCTACACGCCGCTGGAAAACGTAGCCGAGAATCAGGCTCCATTCGTCGTGATCGACTCGATCCTCTCCGAACTAGCCGTGCTGGCCTTCGAATATGGCTATGCCTCGAACGACCCGAACACGCTGGTGATCTGGGAAGGGCAGTTTGGTGACTTCGCCAACGGGGCCCAGGTCGTGATCGACCAGTTCATCGCCTCGGGTGAAGTGAAATGGGGCCGGGTCAACGGCCTCACGCTGATGCTGCCGCACGGCTATGAAGGGCAGGGCCCTGAACACAGTTCGGCGCGCCTGGAGCGCTTTATCCAGCTGAGCGCAGATACCAACATGCAGGTGGTGCAGCCCACCACGGCGAGCCAGATCTTCCATGTGCTGCGTCGCCAGATGGTGCGCAACCTGCGCAAGCCGTTGATTATCATGACCCCCAAGTCGCTGCTGCGCAACAAGGACGCTACTTCGCCGCTGTCCGAGTTCACCAGCGGAGCTTTCCAGACGGTCATTCCCGATAGCGGGGGTCTGAAGGCCGAGAGGGTCAAGCGCCTGATTGTCTGCTCCGGCAAGGTCTATTACGACCTGGCCAAGCGTCGCCAGGAGAAAGGTAGTGAGGACGTGGCCATCCTGCGCGTCGAGCAGCTTTACCCGTTCCCGCACAAGGCGTTTGCGGCCGAGTTGCGCAAGTATCCGAACGTGGTCGATGTGGTGTGGTGCCAGGACGAACCGCAAAACCAGGGCGCCTGGTTCTTCGTGCAGCACTACATCCACGAAAACATGACGGAGGGCCAGAAGCTTGGCTACTCGGGTCGCGCCGCATCGGCATCACCGGCCGTGGGCTATTTCCACCTGCATCAGGAACAACAAAAGGCATTGGTTGACGGCGCATTCGCCAAGCTCAAAGGCTTTGTCCTGAGCAAGTAATCAAATTTCTCCCCCATCCCCACAAGAACACGAAGCGGAGCTTGTTTCCAATGTCTATCGTAGAAGTCAAAGTCCCTGAATTGTCCGAGTCCGTGGCCGATGCCACATTGCTGAAATGGAAGAAAAAGGCCGGCGAAGCCGTGGCCGTCGACGAAATCCTGATCGAGATCGAAACCGACAAGGTAGTGCTCGAAGTCCCGGCTCCCGCGTCCGGTGTCATGGCCGAGATCGTGCAGGGGGACGGCGCCACCGTGACCGCCCAGCAGGTCATCGCCAGGATCGACACGGCCGCCAAGGCCAGTGCGGCCAGCGCTGCACCGGTGCAAACCGCTGCTGCGGCGCCTGCCGCCGCCGCAGCTGCGATACCGGCTCAGACGGCAGCCGCGTCAAGCGGCGGCAGCAAGTCCGATGTTGCCATGCCGGCAGCGGCGAAGCTGTTGGCCGACAACAATCTGAAAACTGGTGACGTGGCCGGCACCGGCAAGGATGGCCGGGTCACCAAGGGCGACGTGCTAGGTGCCGTCGCCTCCGGCACTACGGCCAAGGCGGGGGCGGCTCCCGCGGCGTCGGCACCGCCTGCCAAGGCTGCGTTGGCGCAAGTAGCGGCGCCGACAGGTGCCGCCGACCTTGGGGAGCGGCCCGAGCAGCGGGTGCCGATGAGCCGGCTGCGCGCGCGCATTGCGGAGCGCCTGCTGCAGTCGCAATCGACCAATGCGATCCTGACCACCTTCAATGAAGCCAACATGGCACCGGTGATGGAGATGCGCAAGAAGTTCCAGGACGCGTTCACCAAGGAGCACGGCGTGAAAATCGGCTTCATGAGTTTCTTCGTGAAGGCCGCGGTGCATGCGCTGAAGAAATTCCCGCTCATTAATTCCAGCATCGACGGCAACGACGTCGTCTACCACGGCTACTTCGACATCGGCATCGCCGTGGGTTCGCCACGTGGCTTGGTCGTGCCGATCCTGCGCAACGCCGACCAGATGAGCTTTGCCGATATTGAGAAGAAAATTGCCGAATACGGCGTCAAGGCGCGCGATGGCAAGCTCGGTATCGAAGAGATCAGTGGCGGCACCTTCTCGATTTCCAATGGCGGCGTGTTCGGTTCGATGCTGTCGACACCGATCATCAACCCGCCGCAAAGCGCCATCCTGGGCGTTCACGCGACCAAGGACCGAGCCGTGGTCGAGAATGGCCAGATCGTGATCCGCCCGATGAACTACCTGGCACTGAGCTATGACCACCGCATCGTCGATGGCCGCGAGGCCGTTTTGGGCCTGGTCGCCATGAAGGATGCGCTGGAAGATCCGTCGCGCCTGCTATTCGATATCTGATTGCCGAAGTTGCCGCATGTCCCTGGCCGACGAACTCATCAAACTGGAGCAGCTTCTCGAGCGCGGCACGCTCACGCCCGACGAGTTCGATCGCGCCAAGGCGCGGCTGCTGGGTGCTGGCGCTGCGATGGCCGAGCCGCCCGCGCTGGTGCAGTCGCTCAACCGCTTGCGCCGCAGCGCGCGTGATCGCTGGATCGCCGGTGTCTGCGGTGGCCTCGCTGCGGCGACCGGGGTCGAGTCTTGGGTGTGGCGGTTGTTAATGGTGGCGCTGGTGTTTGCTGGCGGCCTGGGCGTGGCGATCTATGCCCTGCTGTGGATTTTTGTGCCGGCCGAGTAAGTCCGGCGCCCAACTGAGAGACGTAAAATGTCCCAATCTTTCGACGTCATCGTCATCGGCGCAGGCCCCGGCGGCTACATCGCCGCCATCCGCGCGGCGCAACTCGGCTTCAACGTGGCCTGCATCGACGAGTGGAAAAACGGCCAGGGGGGCCCGGCGCCAGGCGGCACCTGCACCAACATCGGCTGTATCCCGTCCAAGGCGCTGCTGCAGTCGTCCGAGCACTACGAGCATGCCGGCCATCACTTTGCCGATCATGGCATCAAGATCGAAGGCCTGGGCCTGGACCTGGCCAAGTTGCTGGGCCGCAAGGACACGGTGGTCAAGCAAAACAACGACGGCATTCTCTATCTGTTCAAGAAGAACAAGGTCAAGTTCTTCCACGGCCGTGGCTCGTTCGTGAAAGCGGCTGAAAGCGGCTATGAGATTCAGGTCGATGGTGCGGCCAGCGAGTCCATCGTCGGCAAGCACGTCATCGTTGCGACCGGGTCGAGCGCACGCGCCTTGCCCGGCACACCGTTCGACGAGCACAACGTCCTCTCGAACGACGGCGCGCTCAGCATTGCTGCCGTGCCCAGGAAGCTGGGTCTGATCGGTTCCGGAGTTGTCGGGCTGGAAATGGGGTCCGTGTGGCGCCGCCTGGGCTCGGACGTCACCGTGCTCGAAGCCCTGCCGACGTTTCTTGGTGCAGTCGACCAGCAAATTGCCAGGGAAGCCAAGAAGGCTTTCGACAAGCAGGGCCTGAAGATCGAACTCGGCGTCAAGGTCGGCGAGATCAAGTCCGGTAAAAAGGGCGTCAGCGTGGCCTGGACCGACGCCAGTGGCGAACTGCAAACGCTCAACGTCGACAAGCTGATTGTCTCGATCGGCCGCGTGGCCAACACTCTTGGTCTGAATGCCGAGGCGGTTGGCCTCAAGCTCGACGAGCGTGGCACCATCGTGGTCGACGACGACTGCAAGACCAACCTGTCCAATGTGTGGGCAGTGGGCGACGTGGTGCGCGGCCCGATGCTGGCGCACAAGGCGGAAGAAGAGGGCGTGGCGGTGGCCGAACGCATTGCGGGCCAGCATGGGCACGTCAACTTCAACACCATTCCCTGGGTCATCTACACCTCGCCGGAGATTGCCTGGGTCGGCCAGACCGAGCAGCAACTCAAGACAGAGGGCCGTGCGTACAAGGCCGGCACCTTTCCGTTCCTGGCCAACGGCCGTGCGCGCGCACTGGGCGACACCACCGGCATGGTGAAATTTCTGGCCGACGCGGTCACTGATGAGATCCTTGGCGTTCACATCGTGGGCCCGCAGGCCAGCGAGCTGATCGCCGAGGCGGTGGTGGCGATGGAGTTCCGGGCAAGCAGCGAAGACATTGCCCGCATCTGCCACGCACACCCCTCGCTCTCGGAAGCGACCAAGGAGGCCGCGCTGGCGGTCGATAAGCGGACGCTCAACTTCTAAGCGATATCTGCCGCAAACGACCGCCTGACGTGCGGCAGCAGCGATGAAAAAACATAGTATTTTCAAGTTTTCCAGTTGAGCGTTCAACAAGCCTACGAAGCCGAACTCGCCGCGCGTGGCTTTACCAGCGACCCGGCGCAATTGCGTGCGGTGCAAGCGCTGGAGCGTTGCGCGAGCGAGTGGGCCGACTACAAGGCGCAGCGTTCCAATGCGTTCAAGAAGCTAGTCCACCACCCGGATGTGCCGCGGGGCGTGTACATGTACGGTGGCGTCGGGCGTGGCAAGAGCTTCCTGATGGACTGCTTCTACAACGCGGTGCCGCTCAACCGCAAGACGCGGCTGCATTTCCACGAATTCATGCGCGAGGTGCACCGCGAACTCTCGGGGCTGCAAGGCACCGTGAATCCGCTCGACGAACTCGGCCGACGCATTGCCAGGCGCTACAAGCTGATCTGTTTCGACGAGTTCCACGTCGCTGATATCACGGACGCGATGATCCTGCACCGGCTGCTGGCCGCGTTGTTCGACAACGGCGTCGGTTTTGTTACCACCTCGAATTTCAAGCCCGACGACCTGTATCCCGACGGCCTGCACCGCGACCGCATCCTGCCGGCGATCGCGCTGCTGAACGAAAAACTGGAAGTCATCGACGTCGACAATGGCGTCGACTACCGACGGCGCACGCTGGAGCAGGTTCGCCTGTACCTGACGCCCAACGACGCCGTGGCCGACAAGGAAATGCGAAAGACCTTCGACCGACTGGCCGAAACGGCCGACGAAGACCCGGTGCTGCATATCGAAGCGCGCGAGATTCGCGCCCTGCGAAAGGCCGGCGGTGTGGTCTGGTTTGACTTCAAGCAACTGTGCGGCGGCCCCCGCTCGCAAAACGATTACCTCGAAATCGCCAGCCAGTTCCACACCGTGCTGCTGTCCGACGTGCCGCGCATGCCGGTGCGCATGGCGTCGGAGGCACGCCGTTTCACGTGGCTGGTGGACGTGTTCTACGACCGGCGTGTCAAGCTCATCATGTCGGCCGAGGTGCCACCCGAGGCGTTGTACACCGAGGGGCCGCTGGTGCACGAGTTCCCGCGCACGGTCTCGCGTCTCAACGAAATGCGCAGCGCCGAGTTCCTGGCACTGGAGCGTCGCGTGGTGGATACCCGGCTCACATGAATATATTTGTTGGCTTCTTGTTGATCGGGTTGGCGGCGTGGCCAGCGTGGGCGCAAACGGCGGGCAGTCAAGCCGTGGAGATCGAGCGCCTTCGCCTGGCGTCCGAGCGCGCTGCGCTTGAACAACGCTTTGAAAAAGAGCAGGCAGCGTGCTATCAGAAGTTCGTGGTTGAGAGTTGTCTGTCGGTCAGCCGGCGGCGCCTGCGCGTCGCGTCGGACGACCTCAATCGGCAGACTAGCGTGCTCAACGATAACGAGCGCAAGGAACGCGGCGCGGCGGAGCTGCGCAAGCTGGAAGAAAACAAGCCGTCTGCGCCCGCCAATCCCGCGCAACGCGAACAGGCCGAGAAGTCGCAGCAAGATCGTGCGCGAGACGGCGCCGGTCATGCCGCCAGCCGAGCTGCCACGGCAGCCGAGACGGCTGTGCGCCAAGCAGGGTTTGCCGACAAGCAGCGTGCCCACGCGCAAGAGCAGGGCAAGGCGGCGCAATTGCGTGCGCAGGCGCCTGCTGAGCGCGAACGCTACGAGCGCAAGCAAAAAGAAGCCGCTGAACACCGGGCAGAAATCGGGCGCAACGGGGCCAACCGAACCAAGCCGCGCGCTGCGCCGCTGCCCAGCCCTCCCTGAACGAAGCGGCACCGCGGACAGTCAGTCTGCTGAGGTCCCTGAGGGCAGCGGGTCGAGCTTGAGAATCGCGATCGAGATGTTGTCCCCCATGCCACGGGCGCGTTTCCGGGCTTCGGTTACCAGCAGCTCGACGGCCTCGCGCGGCGAATATTCGGCCAGCACCACACCCATCTCCTGCGGCGTGAAGTAATGCCAGAGGCCATCGCTGCAGGCCATCAGCACGTCGCCGCCATGCAGCTTGGCAATGGAATGGGTTTCGACGGGCGGTGGCGTCGAGACCATTCCGAGGCAACCGACGAGGATGTTGGCCTGTGGATGCACGTTGGCTTCGGCCTCGTTGATTTCGCCGCGGTCAATCAGCTCCTGAACATAGGAGTGGTCGCGGGTGCGCTTTTGCAGCCGCCCGCGGTGATAGTGGTAGAGGCGCGAATCACCGGCGTGAATCCACACGCAATCGCCGCCGGGATTGACCAAGAATGCCGCCACGGTGCTGTGAGGTTCTTGCTCGCTCGATACGGCCGTGAGCTTGATCACGGTGTGGGCGTCGTCCAGCAACTGGCGCAGCAGGGTGGTGGCGTCATGCTGCTCAGGCGAATAGCGCGCAAAAAGCTGGCGCGCGGTCATTAGCACTTGGTCAGAAGCTTTGCGCCCGCCGCTGCGCCCGCCCATGCCGTCGGCCAACACACCCAGAACGCAGCCGGGCGCGCGAGGGTGGTTCATGAGCAGAACCTGATCCTGCTGGTAGAGGCGGTCGCCCTTGTGAAGGCCCGTGGCGGCGGCGAGTCGGTAGCGTCGAGACATGGGCACAGAGGCGCCATAGGCGCCGTGTCGGGGTGGAAAGCTGACAGAGGACGTATTATCCGGTGAACACGACCCGAGCGGCGGCGACAAGCATCCGCGCGACGCCCATTTGGACCTCAATCTTCATTCACTTTCCCGCCAACTGATCGAATTGCGCATGGAGCATGCCGATCTGGACGCCACTATCGACCGCCTGGTAGGGGTCATGTCACCCGATGAGTTGTTGCTGCGACGCCTGAAGAAACGTCGGCTCGCATTGCGCGATGAAGTCGCGCGCCTCCAAGCGGCGCTCGATCCGCAAGAGCCCGCTTGATGGCGCTGCAGGAAGAAGTGCAGGCGGCCTTTGCTCGGGACGGTGTGCTCTCGCATGCCACCGAGCAGTATCGTGAACGTGCGGGGCAAACCGAGATGGCGCTGGCGGTTGCCCGCACCATCGAAAGCGGTGGCGTGCTGGTGGTCGAAGCGGGCACCGGCGTCGGCAAGACCTTCTCTTACCTGGTGCCGGCGCTCCTGAGTGGCGAGCGCGTGCTTATCTCAACGGCCACCAAGACTTTGCAGGATCAGCTGTTCGGTCGCGACCTGCCGCGCCTTGTCGAAGCGTTGGAGATGCCGGTGCGCACGGCGCTGCTCAAGGGCCGCGCTAGCTACCTGTGCCTGCACCGGTTGGAACTGGCGCGCAGCAATGCGGCGTTGCCCGAACGCGGCGCGCTGCGCGCTCTGGCGAAAATCGAGCAGTGGTCAACCTCGACCCGCACCGGCGACCTGGCCGAGCTGCCGGGCTTGGACGAACGTTCGCCGCTGATTCCGCTGGTGACTTCGACGCGCGAAAATTGCCTGGGCGCCCAGTGTCCGCAGTTTCGCGCCTGCCACGTCAACCTAGCGCGGCGCGAGGCCCTGGCGGCCGACGTCGTGGTCATCAACCACCACCTGTTCTTTGCCGACATGGCGGTGCGCGAATCGGGCATGGCCGAACTTCTCCCGACGGTGCGGGTGGTGATCTTCGACGAGGCGCAAAAGCTGAACGAAACGGGTGTGCAGTTTTTGGGTGCCCAACTCGGCACCGGCCAGGCACTCGATTTCGCGCGCGACCTGCTGGCCGCAGGCTTGCAGCATGCCCGCGGCCTGGCCGATTGGCAGCGTCAGGCCTCGGCGGTCGAGCGCGCGGCGCGCGATCTGCGGCTATCGGTGGGCAAGCAATGGCCGGGCGCCAAACTACGCTGGGCGCGGCCGGCTCCGAGCCGCTCGAAAGCGGGCGCTCCGTCGCAAACGGGTGACGATTGTGCAGTGGTGGGACACGACTTCAGCGTACCCGATGGCGTGCCGCCGGAGACGTGGCACCGCGCCCTGGACGCACTGCAACAAGCCTTCGGACAGGCGGCGCAGACGCTCGATACCGTCAGCGAGCTGGCGCCTGATTTCGTGCGTATGCGCGAGCGGGCCAGCCAACTCGAGCAACAGGCGGCGCGCTTTGCGCTGCCTTGCGCCGCCGAATCAGTTCGATGGGTCGACGTGGGCAGTCAGGTGCGCCTGATGGAATCCCCGCTCGACATCGCCGAGGCCGTGCAAACGCGATTGCTCAAACGCGATAGCACCGATCCGGACGCACTTGCACGGGCTTGGGTGTTCACGTCGGCAACCTTGGGCGATGATGACCCGAAGCTGCGCTGGTTCACCGAGCCTTGCGGGCTGGGCGACGCGCAGGTGCTGCGTGTTGCCAGCCCGTTCGATTACGCCACGCAGGCAGGCCTTTACGTGCCGCGCAATTTTCCGAAACCGGGTGACCCAGCGCACAGCAGCGATGTGGCGCAAATTGCGGGCCAGGGCGCGCTGGCGCTGCGCGGGCGCACGCTGGTGCTGACCACCACCTTGCGGGCGCTGCGCTCGATTGCCGATGCCCTGCGTCAACAGTTCGGGCAGGCTGGCGGCCGCACCCCACCCGAGGTGTTGGTGCAGGGCGAGTTGCCCAAGCGGCTGCTCATGGAGCGCTTTCGCGCCGGCGCACAGGCAGGCAGCGCCGGCTGCGTGCTGGTGGCCTCGGCCTCGTTCTGGGAAGGATTCGACGCACCCGGCGACGCGTTGCAACTGGTGGTGATCGACAAGCTGCCATTCCCGCCGCCCAACGACCCATTGGTCGAGGCCCGCGCACGGCGGCTGGAGTCCCAGGCGCGTAGCGCCTTCAATGATTATTTCGTGCCCGAGGCGGCCGTCGCGCTCAAGCAGGGGGCCGGCCGCCTGATCCGGCGCGAGACCGATTCGGGGTTGCTGGTGATCTGCGATGGACGCCTGATCACGATGGGCTATGGCCGACGTCTCTTGGCGGCGTTGCCACCGATGCGCCGGCTCGATAGCGCGGTGGATTTCGCGGCCGCGCTGGACGTTCTTCAGGGCGCATCGGCCGAAGCGTCGCGCGGCGGGCCAATTACCAAAGCTTCCACCAGGGATCGTCTTTGCCCTTGAACCCACTCGCCAGGTATTCGCTGTGCGGGTAGTTGGTCGTCAGCACCCGCTGCGCGTCGTCACGCAACTCCGTCATGCCCAGCGCGTCGTACGACTTGACCATGATGTAGAGCGCTTCTTCCAGGGCGGGAACCTCGCGGTAGTCGGCCAGTGCCCGCTGCGCACGGTTGATGGCCGCCAGGTAAGCTCCCCGTGTGTAGTAATAGCGCGCCACGTGGACTTCGTATTGCGCCAGCGAGTTGACGATGTAGTTCATGCGCTGGCGCGCGTCGGGCGTGTAGCGCGACTCGGGAAAGCGCGTGACCAGTTCCTTGAGCGACTGGAATGACTCCTTGGCGGCGTTCTGGTCGCGCTCGGACAGGTCCTGGCGCGTGAGGAACGAGAACATTCCCAGATCGTCGTTGAAATTGATCACGCCCTTGAGGTACAGCGCATAGTCCAGCGCCGGGCTGGCAGGGTGCAGCTTGATGAAGCGGTCCAGCGTTGCAATGGCCGCCGGCTTCTCGCCGCCCTTGAATTGAGCGTAAGCCTTGTCGAGCTGGGCCTGCTGCGCAAGCGGCGTGCCGGCGGCGCGGCCCTCCAGCTTTTCGTACAGTGGCACCGCCTTGTCGTAGGCGCCGGAATCGGCTTCGTCCTTGGCTTCGGAGTAAATCCGGTTGGGGCTCCAGTTCGCGGTCTTGTCGACCTTGGCTGACGAGCAGCCGGCCACCAGCCATGCGGCGGCGAACAGTGCCAGCCAGCCGGGGACCACCGATAATTTGGCGCGAAACAACACATAGAGCTTTCGTGAAACAGGTCCTGCCAATTATATCGAGCCCCCCGTTAGACGAGACTGTGTTGCTGGCCGATCCGGACGAGGCGGCAGACCCCGGCGAACCGAGTGAAACGCGTGATTTTCAGATTGGCGCGGCGCAGCACGGCGAGCGGCTCGACCGCGCCCTGGTGGCGCTGGTGCCGGAGTTTTCGCGCAACTATTTGCGTCAGTTGATTGAAGCCGGCGCGGTCGGCTTGCAAGGGCGCACGGCGATCAAGCCGGCCGCCATGGTGCATGCGGGCGAAAGCGGCCATATCGAACTGAGGCCAACACCGCAAAGCCAGGCCTTTCGCGCCGAGCCGATGGCCATCCGTTCGGTCTATGAGGACGAGCATCTGCGGGTTATCGACAAGCCGGCCGGGCTGGTGGTACATCCGGCACCGGGCCACTGGAGCGGCACGCTGCTCAATGGCTTGCTGGCGCTTGACCCGAAGGCCGCGTTGCTGCCGCGTGCGGGCATCGTGCATCGGCTTGACCGTAACACCAGCGGCCTGATGGTGGTGGCGCGCAGCCGAGGCGCGATGGATGCACTGGTCGCATTGATCGCCGCGCGGGAGGTCACGCGCCAATACCTCGCGCTGGGTCAGCGGCCCTGGCAGGGCGCTGGCGCGCGCCATGTCGACGCGCCGATCGGCCGGGATCCGCGCAATCGCCTGCGCATGGCGGTGGTCGACATCGAGCGCCATCCGGGCAAAACGGCGCGCACACTGATCGAACGGCTTGGCAGCAATGAGCACGGTTGCACGGTGCGCTGCACGCTCGAAACCGGCCGCACGCATCAGATCCGGGTGCACATGGCCTCCATTGGCCATCCATTGGTGGGCGACGCGACCTACGGGGGTACTATGGCTGCCGGCCTTGAGCGGCAGGCTCTCCACGCCTTCAGGCTGGAGTTTGTGCACCCTTTCACGCAAGTTTCCATGGAGTTTCGCTCCCCGCCACCGCTGGACATCATCCACGCCTTGCAGGCGTGGGGGCTGGATTACAATCGCTGCTGACGGCCCTGAGGCCGCGCCGGCATTACTGAGATGCGACGGCGCGGGCCCACGATGCCAGCCCTGCGTTGCACACGCCGCTTGCCCGCAACGCCCTTCATCCTCCTGAACATGCGCCCTGCTGGCGCTTTTCCCGGATCACCCGAATCATGAATACGGCGGATGCCAAGCGCATTCTCGAAACCGCCCTGATTTGTTCGACGCAGCCGTTGCCAGTGCGCGAGTTGCGCGTGCTGTTCGACGACGAACTGGGCGCCGACACGATCAAGTCATTGCTGGTCGAGTTGCAAGACGACTGGGGCCAGCGCGGCCTCGAACTGGTCAGTGTGGCCAGCGGCTGGCGCTTCCAGAGCCGGCCCGAGTTGCGCGATCACCTCGACCGCCTCCACCCCGAAAAGCCGCCGCGCTACACCCGCGCGGTGCTGGAGACACTGGCCATCATTGCCTACCGTCAGCCGGTGACGCGCGGCAACATGGAAGACATTCGGGGTGTCACCATCAATTCGCTCATCCTCAAGCAGCTCGAAGACCGCACCTGGATCGAGGTCATCGGCCACCGCGAAACTGTCGGACGCCCCGCGCTGTACGCGACCACGCGGCAGTTCCTCGACGATCTGGGCTTGGCCTCGCTAGACCAGTTGCCGCTGATCGAGACGCCGGCGCAGCAAGACGCCTTGATCGATGCGCTTGAGCAAGCGGCGAGCCCCGCGCAAACGGCGCTGCCGATGGATGCCACCGATGCGCAAGAAGCGGCCCAGCCGGCCGCGGAATTTTCGGCGGCAGAAGTGGCCGCCGTAGTCGACCCCCGTGACCCCATTGAACCCAACGATCCAGTCGATCTCGCTCACGCCGTTGATCGCGCCGAATTCTCGGCGCCAGCAGAACAAGCCCACTCCGCCGCCGGCCCAGCCGGCGCAATGGTAGCCCCTCCCGGAACCGAACAATGAACGATCCCACTTCCGACCACGCGGCGACGCCTCCTGTGGGGCCCGGTTCTGAACAAAAAGAGTTTGTAACGCCCACCACACGGGCGGACTCTGCTATACATCCAGTAGCGAACACGGTTGTCGAAAGCGCACCCATTAAGCGGCCACGCCGTCGCAAGCCAGTGCCGTCCGCTGCACCGGCGGAAACTGAGTCCCCCGCGCTGGTGGGTGACACTGCCGGGGGCGCGGGCACTGCCGCGGGCACGGCCACGCCGCACGCGGCACCGCCCGAGGTGTCTCCTGCCACGACGCCTGCCACCGCCGCGGCGCCCGCCCATTCCGCGCAAGAGGACCGTCCGCTTCGCGACGACCAACGGGACGATCGGCGAGACGAGGGCGAAGACTTCGAAGATGAGGATGACGACGAGGACGATCTCGACCGCGCCCGTCGCGCTGCCGACCGCGAGCAGCGCAATGCGCCGCCGCCCCAGCCGATCCGCTTCGTCGACGTGGTTTCGGGTCAGTTCGACGCCGACGAGGAAAGCCCCGAGGTACCGCCGCTCAAGCGCGTGCTGCTGCCCGAGGCTGACGCGCCCAAACTGCACAAGGTGCTGGCGCAGGCCGGCCTGGGCTCGCGGCTGGAGATGGAGCAGTTGATCCTGCAAGGACGCATTTCGGTCAACAACGAGCCAGCCCATATTGGCCAGCGCATCCAGTACGGCGACCGGGTCAAGATAAACGGCAAGCCGATTCACTACCGCATTGCACCGCCGCCAGCGCGGGTCATTGCGTATCACAAGCCGGTCGGCGAGGTCGTGACGCACGACGATCCGCAGAACCGCCCCACGGTGTTTCGCAAGCTCCCGCGCCTTCAGCAGGGCAAGTGGCAGTCGGTCGGCCGTCTCGATCTGAACACCGAAGGGCTGCTGCTCTTTACCAGTTCCGGCGAACTCGCCAACAAGCTGATGCACCCCCGCTTCGGGCTGGAGCGCGAGTACGCCGTGCGCGTGCTGGGCGCCATCAACAAGGAGGAGCGCCAAAAGCTGCTGGACGGCGTGCGGCTCGAAGACGGCATGGCGCAATTCAGCTCCGTCGAAGACGGCGGCGGCGAGGGCTCCAACTGCTGGTATCGAGTCACGATCTCCGAAGGCCGCAACCGGGAGGTGCGCCGCCTGTTCGAGTCGGTCGGACATGCGGTCAGCCGGCTCATCCGCATCCGTTATGGCGCCATGGTGCTGCCGCGTGGGCTCAAGCGCGGCGCCTGGATGGAGCTCGACGAGCGCGATATCCGTGCCCTGTTCCAGGCTAGCGCCGATGCCAATGCCGGTGGACGAGCGGCGCGACCGCACGACGAGCCGCGTGGGCCTAATGCCGACGGCGGCGCGCGCAACCCGCGACGGCGCGGCAGTCGCAATTCGGCCGGTGGGCCGCGTGGCGATCGGCGCGATGCACCAGGCATCCCCAATCCGCTGGGTGATGGATCCGTCGGTCTGGGCGGGCGGGGCGATGGCGGTCGCCGGGGTGCTAATCCGGGCGGCGGAGCGCGGGATCCTCGACAGAAAAGCCGCGGCCCTCGAAACGAGGTCGGGCGGCAAGGCGGTGACCGCCAGCCGGGAGCGGCCAACCAACCCGATCCGATGAAAACATCGGTCGGCTACATCGGCGCTGACAGCTTTTCGCGTCAGCGCAAGGACCAGCGTCAAACTCCCCGGCGCGGGGGCAACGCCGGCGGCCAAGGCGGCCCCGGGCGGCGCGGCGGCCAAGGCGGTTCTGGTGGACAAGGCGGTGCCGGGCCGGGTGGTGGGCGCCGCCGCGGACGCTGACAGCAGGGCGAATCGGCAGAATTCAGTAACCCCGTTTCCGGTCAGACGGGCGGCGCCAGTTAAAATCAAAACCTTTTGTCAGCGCGTTGCAACGGCAGGGCGCGACTTCAAAAATATTCCTTAAAAATAGCTCACGAAAGCATTTCAATGGTCATTGAACAAACCCTCTCCATCATCAAGCCCGATGCCGTCGCCAAGAACGTGATTGGCAAGATTGTTTCCCGCTTCGAAGCAGCCGGTCTCAAGGTGGCTGCTGCCAAGCTGGTGCATCTGTCGCGCGCCGAAGCCGAGCAGTTCTATGCGGTCCACAAGGAGCGCCCCTTCTTCAAGGACCTGGTCGAGTTCATGATCTCCGGCCCGGTGTTCGTTCAGGTGCTCGAAGGTGAAGACGCGATTGCCAAGAATCGAGACCTGATGGGCGCCACTGACCCGAAGAAGGCTGCCGCCGGCACCATCCGCGCCGATTTTGCCGACAGCATCGACGCCAATGCCGTGCACGGCTCCGACGCGCCTGAAACCGCAAGAGCCGAAATCGCGTTTTTCTTCGCTGGCCTGAACGTTCACGCCCGCTAAACGCCGCCCCAGCCTGACGCAATGACTACGACCAACCTTCTCGATTTCGATCTGGACGGGTTGGCTGCGTTCTGCGAGCGGCTGGGAGAAAAGCGGTTCCGCGCGACGCAGCTGTTCCGCTGGATTCACCAGCGCGGCGCTAGTGATTTCGCGCAAATGACCGATCTGGCCAAGTCATTGCGCGAAAAACTGGCGAACTCGGCGCGCGTCGAGGCGCCGCCGATCCTCACGCAGCATGAATCGGCCGACGGCACCATCAAATGGCTGTTCGACGTCGGCCAAGGCAATGCCATCGAGGCGGTCTTTATTCCCGAGTCCGATCGCGGCACGCTGTGCATCTCCTCGCAGGCCGGTTGCGCGGTGGGTTGCCGCTTCTGCTCGACGGGCCACCAGGGGTTCAGCCGCAACCTGATGACCGGAGAAATCACGGCACAACTCTGGTTTGCCGAGCATTTCCTGCGCAAGCACCTGCAACGCAGCGAGCGGGTGATCTCCAACGTCGTGATGATGGGGATGGGCGAACCGTTGCAGAACTACTCGGCTCTGGTGCCGGCGCTGCGCACCATGCTGGACGACAACGCCTATGGCCTGTCGCGCCGGCGCGTCACGGTATCGACTTCCGGCGTGGTGCCGATGATCGAGCGGCTGGGTGTGGACTGCCCGGTCGCCCTGGCGGTTTCGCTGCATGCGCCGATCGATGCGCTGCGCGACGATCTGGTGCCGCTCAACAAGAAGTACCCGATTGGGCAGTTGCTGGAGACCTGCAAGGGCTATCTGGCGCACGCGCCGCGCGACTTCATCACCTTTGAATACTGCATGCTCGATGGCGTGAACGACCAGCCCGAGCAGGCTCGGCAGTTGGCCGACCTGGTGCGCGTACACGGTGTTTCGTGCAAATTCAACCTGATTCCGTTCAACCCGTTTCCCGCTTCTGGCCTGCTGTGCTCGCCGCCGGCACGCATCGCGGCGTTTGCCAAGGTGCTGAGCGATGAGGGCATCGTGACGACTATTCGCAAGACACGAGGCGACGACATCGATGCCGCGTGCGGGCAACTGGCGGGCGAGGTGCAAGACCGCACACGCGCGTCCGAGCGCATGGCCAAGCGCCGCACCATCGTGCTGCACCCGGCCCGCAAGGCCGCATCTCCGGTCCAGGATCATTGACGAAATGAGCATCTCCCTTCCGATGGCCCGCAAGTTGCTCGTTCGAGTATTTTTCTGTGTGGTAGCGGGCTACGTGCTGGCGGGTTGTGCCACCAAGACCGCCGGCGTTGCCAGCACGGCCGGTAACGGGACCGATCTGGTCACGGCATCGGACGAGTCGAATGACCGCAAGCGCGCCCGCCTGCGGCTTGAATTGGCGATCGGCTATTTCCAGCACGGTGAGACCACGGTGGCGCTGGACGAGATCAAGCAGGCGCTGATTGCGGACCCAAGCTACGCCGAGGCCTACAACATGCGCGGGCTGATCTACATGCGGCTCAGCGACGCCGGATTGGCCGAAGACAGCTTCCGCCGCGCCATCGCGCTCAATCCGCGCGAGCCCAACACGTTGCACAACTATGGCTGGCTGTTGTGCCAACAAAACCGCTTTGGCGATGCGATGCAGCAGTTTGCCCAGGCGCTGGCCGTGCCGACCTATGGCGACTCCGCCAAGACGCTGATGACGCAGGGCATCTGCCAGCTCAGGGCCGGCCAGCGCGCTGAAGCCGAGCAGAGTTTACTGAAGGCCTATGAACTGGACGCCGGCAATCCGGTGATTGGCTTCAATCTAGCCTCTCTGCTGGCGCAGCGTGAAGATTGGTCGCGCGCGCAGTTCTACATCCGCCGCATCAACAACAGCCAGTCGGCCAACGCAGAAACGCTTTGGTTGGGCATCAAGATCGAACGTCGCCTGGGCAGCCGTGAGGCCATAGCGCAGCTTGCAGGCGAACTGCAGCAGCGCTTCCCGCAGTCACGCGAGGCACTGGCTTACGAGCGCGGAAACTTCAATGATTGAGCGAGCCGGAGAGTTCGGCGCCTCGGCGCCGATGCCGCTGGTGGTCGGCGATCACACCGACCTGACGGCCGGCGACATGCTGCGGCAGGCGCGCGAGGCCCACGGCCTGCATATCGAGGTGCTGGCTGCCATGCTCAAGGTGTCGGTCCATAAGCTGGAGGCGCTCGAAGCCGATGCCATCGATGCGCTGCCCGACCGGGTTTTTGCGCGTGCGCTGGCCGCCAGCACGTGCCGCATTCTCAAAATGGATCCCGCACCGGTGCTGGCCAAGTTGCCAGGCGCGCCTCATCCTGTGCTCGCGACGGCTGACCGCACGCTGGGCGAGAGCTTTCACTCGGGTGCGCCCCGCTCGAGTCGCGCCGGCGACTGGCGGCCGTCCCGCCTGTTGGGCGTGGTTGTCGCGCTACTGCTGGTGGCGGCAGCGGCCATGGTCTGGTTGCCGCAGTCAGCCTTTGAAGGATTGAGTGCGACGGTTGAACGCTGGACCGCATCCGGCGAAACGGGCGGTCGGCCTGCCGATGCGTCGCCGGTGGCGCCCGGGGCCGGCGCCGACACTGCCGAAGTTCATAACGCGCCTGTGATATCGGAGGAATCTGCCGCACCGGTGGCCCGTGCACCGGGGGCTCCTGCGCCGACGCCGGAAGCAGCGTCCGCCACCGCAGGAACGGTCTCCCACGCGGGCGACGTGATTGTGTTCACCGTGCGGGCCGATTCGTGGATTGCGGTGACCCAGGCCGGTGGCAAGGAGTTGCTGCGCCGCACGCTCACCGCGGGTGAAACCGTTGGCCTTTCGGGCAGCTTGCCGCTGTCGGTGGTGATCGGCCGCGCCTCTGGCGTCGATGTTCAGGTGCGGGGCAAGAGCTATGACCTGGCGCCGGTCACGCGCGCAGGTGGCGTCGCGCACTTCGAGGTGAAACCATGAGCATGCAAGACACAACACCGGACGGGCTACCCATCCCGGCCGCAACTCCCGGGCCGCGCCATTCGCGCCAGGCCGCAGTCAGTTGGGGCTCGCGCATCGTGACGGTCGGCGGCGACGCGCCGGTGCGCGTGCAGTCCATGACCAATACCGACACGGTCGACGCTGTCGGCACGGCGATCCAGGTCAAGGCGTTGGCGATTGCCGGTTCCGAACTGGTGCGCATCACCGTCAATACGCCCCAGGCGGCCGCCCAGGTGCCTTACATCCGCGAGCAGCTCGATCGCATGGGCATCGACGTGCCGCTGATTGGCGACTTTCGAGGCGCTCAGCAAATACCGCATCAACCCCGGCAACGTGGGCAAGGGCGCCAAGCACGACCGCCAGTTCGGCCAGATGATCGATGCCGCCATGCGCTGGAACAAGCCGGTGCGCATCGGCGTCAACTGGGGCAGCCTCGACCAGGAGTTGCTGGCTGAGTTGATGGATGTAAACGGCCAGCGCGCCCAACCTTGGGACGCCAAACAGGTGATGTACGAGGCACTCATTACGTCGGCCATCGGCTCCGCCAAGTTGGCCGAATCGATGGGCATGAACGGCAACCAGGTCATCCTGAGTTGCAAGGTGAGCGGCGTGCAGGATTTGATCTCGGTCTACCGCGAGTTGGCCCAACGCTGTGATTACCCGCTGCACCTGGGCCTGACCGAGGCCGGAATGGGTACCAAGGGCACGGTAGCCTCCGCAGCCGCACTGTCGATCCTGCTGCAAGAGGGCATTGGCGACACCATCCGCGTCTCGCTCACGCCACAACCCGGTGAATCGCGTACGCAGGAGGTCGTGATCGCGTCGGAAATCCTGCAGGCACTGGGACTTCGCTTGTTCGTGCCCAGTGTCACGGCGTGCCCGGGGTGCGGACGCACCACCAGCACCACTTTCCAGGAATTGGCCAAGCAGATCGACGACTACCTGCGCATGCAAATGCCGGTTTGGCGCAAGAAGTATCCTGGGGTGGAAGCTCTGAAGGTGGCCGTGATGGGTTGCATCGTGAACGGCCCGGGCGAAAGCAAGCACGCCGACATTGGCATCAGCCTGCCCGGCACCGGCGAGACGCCCGCCGCACCGGTCTTCATCGACGGCGAAAAGGCGCTGACCCTGCGCGGCGACAACATCGCCAATGAGTTTCATCAGCTGGTCGAAAATTACATTGAAAAACGCTTTGGCAGCAAATCATCGGCCGCCGAGGCCGCCTGATCCCACGCATGTCTCAAGAGAAAACTCAAGGCCTCAAGATTCCTGACGCCGTTTCCGTGGGCGCTGGAGTATCCGCGCCCAAGGTCGAAAAGCTCAGTGCCGTCAAGGGCATGAACGACATCCTGCCGCCCGAATCGGCGCGCTGGGAGTGGTTGGAGTCGATCGTGCGCGAGCTGATGGCGCGCTACGCCTACCGCAATATCCGCACCCCGATCCTTGAGCACACGCAATTGTTCGTGCGCGGCATCGGCGAAGTGACAGACATCGTCGAAAAAGAGATGTATGCCTTCGAAGACCGGTCCGACAAGCATGGCCAGTTCGAACACCTGGCGATGCGACCCGAAAACACCGCTGGCGTGGTGCGCGCGGTGGCAGAACACAATCTGTTGTACGACGGGCCCAAGCGGCTCTGGTACACCGGTCCGATGTTTCGGCGCGAGAAGCCGCAACGCGGCCGCTATCGACAGTTCCACCAGATTGGAGCCGAGGCATTGGGTTTTGCCGGCCCGGACGTCGATGCCGAGCTGATCCTGCTGGCCAGCGTACTTTGGAAGGCGATCGGCCTGGTCGATGTGCGCCTGGAGCTCAACAGCTTGGGCCAGCCGGCGGAGCGGGCCCTGCATCGCACGCAGCTCATCGCACACTTCAAGCAGCACGCCAGCCAGCTCGACGAAGACGCCCGGCGCCGCCTGCACAGCAACCCGCTGCGCATTCTGGACACCAAGAACCCGACGATGAAGACGGTGGTCGAGTCAGCCCCCAGACTGATCGACTTCCTCGGCGCGCAATCGCTGGCGCACTTTGAGGGTCTCAGGGCCATCCTCGATGCCAACGGCATCGCCTATACCGTCAATCCACGCCTGGTCCGCGGGCTCGACTACTACAACCTGACGGTGTTCGAATTCGTCACTGACCGGCTTGGCGCCCAGGGCACCGTGTGCGCCGGCGGCCGATATGACGACCTCATCGCGCAGATCGGCGGCAAGGCCGCGCCAGCCGTCGGCTGGGCGCTGGGTGTCGAGCGCGTGCTGGATCTGGTGAAGGAGCAGGGCGCGGCCGTCCAGGCCTCGGTGCCTGACGCCTACGCGGTGGTGCCCGACGCGGCCGCCATGCCTGTGGCCCTGCGCGTTCTGCAGCAGTTGCGCAATGCCGGCGTGCGGGTGCAAATGCATGCGGCCAGCGCCGACGGCCTCGGCAGTTTCAAGTCGCAGTTCAAGAAGGCCGACGCCAGCGGTGCTGCGCATGCGCTGATCTTTGGCGCGGACGAGGTGGCGCGTGGCGAACTCACGGTGAAGGCGCTACGCGATGGAAGCGGAGCGCAAATCCGCCGCTCGCTCAACGACCCGGCCGGTTGGGCCGCCACCCTACAATCCACCGCTCCCAACCACTGACAGCGCATGGCAACCCACCTCGACCTCGAAGAACAGGAACAGCTCGACCAGCTCAAGCATTTCTGGAACACCTACGGCAACCTGATCACCTGGACCGTGCTGCTCGTGGCTGGCGCCTTCGTGGCGTGGAACGGTTGGCAGTACTTACAGCGCAGCAAGGCGGTGCAGGCATCGGCCTTGTACGACGAAATCGAGCGTAGCGCGCAGGCGGGAGACGTGACCCGCATCGAGCACGCGTTGACGCTCATGAAAGACAAGTTCTCCGGCACCGCCTACGCGCAACAAGCCGGCTTGCTGGCCGCCAAGGCGCTGCATGAGAAGGGGAACGAGGAGGCCTCGCGCGGTGCGCTCGGCTGGGTGGCCGAACATGCCGTCGACCCGGGTTATCAGGCCATTGCGAAACTCCGCCTGGCCGCCGAGTTGCTGGACAACAAGGCCTATGACGATGCGCGCAAGCAGCTCACGGGGAGTTTTCCGAAGGAATTCGAGCCTCTCGTGGCCGATCGCATGGGCGACATCGACCTTGCGCAGGGCAAGCGTGACGAGGCCAAGGCGCAGTATCAGAAGGCCTGGTCGGGATTTGAACCCGGAACGCCTTACCGTCGTCTGGTCGAGATCAAGCTCAACGCCGTGGGCGTCGATCCGCAGAGCCTGAATCCGACCGCCGCTCCCGCATCCGCCGCCAAGGTCACACCATGAGTTTCAAACGTTCTAGGCTTCTAACACCCGTGCTTCAAGCGGCGGGAACTATTGTTTTGATAGCGTCCCTGACTGCGTGCTCGAGCACGTCACCCACGCCCAAACCGGCCGAATTGCCGACCAACGTCGCCGTGCTGGGCGTGCGCCAGGCGTGGACCGTACGCATTCCGTCGGTCAGCTTCCCGCTGCAGGCGGACGTCAGTGGCGACGTGGTCACGGTGGCCGCTGCCGACGGCACGGTGGTCGCCATCGATGCGCGCACTGGACTCGAATCGTGGCGCGCCAACGCGGGCGCGCCGCTGTCGGCCGGGGTTGGCAGCGATGGGTCGATTGCGGCCGTCGTCACCACGAACAACGATCTGGTCGCCCTGCAGGGCGGCAAGGTGCTTTGGAAGCAAAAACTCACAGGCGAGACCTTCACGGCCCCGCTCGTGGCGGGCCGCCGTGTATTCGTGCAGGCCGCCGACCGCACCACCAGCGCCTGGGACGGCCAGAGCGGGCGGCGCCTGTGGGCGCAGCAGCGCACGGCCGAGAACCTTGTGCTCAAGAAGCCCGGCGTGCTGATCGCGGTCGATGACACGCTGGTGGCGGGTGTCGGTGGACGCTTGGTCGGAATGGACCCGGCCAATGGCTCGTCGCGCTGGGAGGCGCCCATTGCGGCGCCGCGCGGCACCAACGATGTCGAGCGCCTGGTCGACCTGACCGGCAGCGTGAGCCGGCGTGACGACAGCGTTTGCGCGCGCGCCTATTACGCCAATGTTGGCTGCGTCGACGCCTCGCGCGGCGTACTGATCTGGAGCAAACCGGCGGTCGGCGCGGAAGGCGTGGGTGGCGATGACCGTTTCGTCTACGGCACCGAATCGAATGGCGAAGTAGTGGCCTGGCGGCGTGCCGACGGCACACGGGCCTGGGCTTCGACGCTTCTCAAGTACCGCACGCTGACGGCTCCCCTGGCCGTCGGCCGCTCGGTCATTCTGGGCGACAGCAGCGGTCTGGTGCACCTGCTCTCGCGTGAAGACGGCTCGCCGCTGAACCGGCTGACACCCGATGGCTCGGCCATTGCGGCTGCTCCCGTGCTGTCGGGTAACACGGTCGTCGTGGTGACCCACAATGGTGGCGTGTTCGGCTACCGGCCCGAGTGAGATGGAAGCGCGCCGCCAGTCTTGCCCATTTCGTGTGGCCGCAAACCACCTTGAATGGGGCATCACCAGCGGCCCGGCGAAGCCGGTTCCGCAGTGTTTCTGGAATGGAGCTATCGTGGCGCAAGTCTCGTGCGTCGTGGATCGTGCCGCGCCATGCAGCGAGCACCTGATCGCTTGAAAGCGCGCGTTCCATGAAGCCGGTCATCGCTCTGGTCGGGCGGCCCAATGTCGGCAAATCGACCTTGTTCAACCGACTCACGCAAACCCGCGACGCCATCGTCGCCGATTTTGCCGGGCTCACGCGCGACCGCCACTACGGCAACGGCCGGCAGGGCAAGCACGAATTCATCGTCATTGACACCGGCGGCTTCGAGCCCGACGCGGCCAGCGGCATCTTCAAGGAGATGGCCAAGCAGACACGTCAGGCCGTGGCCGAATCCGACGTGGTGGTCTTCGTCGTCGATGCGCGCGAAGGTCTTTCGGCGCAGGACCACGACATCGCCCACGAATTGCGCCGCCTGGGCAAACCCTGCGTGCTGGTCGCCAACAAGGCCGAGGGCATGCATGACGGCACCCGACTGGTCGACTTTTACGAGCTCGGCCTGGGCGAAGTGCACGGCATCTCGGCGGCACACGGGCAGGGCACTCGCGATCTGGTCGACCTCGCGCTCGGGACGCTGAATCTTCCCGATCCCGACGAAGACGCCGATGCGGAGAATGGCAACAAAGCCATCAAACTGGCGGTGGCTGGCCGTCCCAACGTCGGCAAGTCGACGCTGATCAACACCTGGCTGGGCGAAGAGCGACTGGTCGCGTTCGACCTGCCCGGCACCACGCGCGACGCCATCACCGTACCGTTCGAGCGCAACGGCCAGCGCTTCGAACTTATCGACACCGCTGGCCTGCGCCGGCGCGGCAAGGTGTTCGAGGCGATCGAGAAGTTTTCTGTCGTCAAAACGCTGCAGGCCATCGAATCGGCCAACGTGGTGTTGCTGCTGCTCGATGCGGTCCAGGGCGTGACCGACCAGGACGCGCACATCGCCGGCTACATCCTCGAATCCGGCCGGGCGGTGGTGATTGCCATCAACAAGTGGGATGCAGTTGACAGCTACCATCGCGAACAAATCCAGCGCCAGATCGAGACCCGGCTGCCGTTCCTGAAGTTTGCTTCGCTGCACTTCATCTCGGCCATCAGGCGTCAGGGTCTGGGTCCGGTATGGCAGTCCATTGCGCAGGCTCACAAGTCGGCCACGCGCAAGATGTCGACGCCGGTCTTGACGCGTTTGCTGCTGGAGGCCGTTCAGTTTCAATCGCCCAAGCGCTCCGGCATGTTCCGTCCGAAAATGCGGTATGCGCACCAAGGCGGGATGAATCCACCGGTGATCGTGATTCACGGCAACTCGCTGGAGCACGTGACAGACGCGTACAAGCGTTTTTTGGAAGGGCGCTTTCGCAAGGAGTTCGACCTTGTGGGCACGCCCATGCGGATCGAGTTCAAGACGTCGCACAATCCCTACGCCGACGCTGGCTGAAAACGCGCTCAGGCGCCGAACGGCTCCTGTGCTCGGCGCCGCTTCATTTGACAGCTTGGCCGCCGTAGCGGGTGGATGACCCTCGCCTGCAGCCAGAGTTCCTGCTTTTAGGGCCCGTTATTTTGAGTTGACCTTTAGCCTGTTTTGCTGCAGCGCGGCAACGCTGTGTTAAGGTCAGCAATCCAACAACTACTCGAGAACACGGAAAATATCGTGAGCAATAAAGGGCAACTTTTGCAAGACCCATTCCTGAATGCCTTGCGTCGCGAGCACGTGCCGGTCTCGATCTATTTGGTCAACGGCATCAAGCTGCAAGGTCAAATCGAATCGTTCGATCAATACGTCGTGCTTCTTCGCAACACTGTCACGCAAATGGTCTACAAGCACGCAATTTCCACCATCGTGCCCGGTCGCGCAGTCAACTTCACCGCCGCCGAGAGCGACGACGCTGCAGCTTGAATGACATGCTGCGCCGCGGCCTACGGGCCGCGCAGGGCGTCGAATCCATCCCTCCCGATTGTCTGACGTGATGCCCCCCCAGGAAGGGTGCGTCGTACTGGTCGGCGTCGACTTTGGGTTGCCGCATTTCGACCGTGAACTCGAAGAGTTGGGGCTGCTCGCGCAGTCTGCCGGGCTGACGCCGGTGGCGCGCCTGACATGCAATCGTAAGGCGCCTGACGCCGCACTTTTCGTGGGCAGTGGCAAGGCCGACGAAATCAAGGCGCTGGCCGAGATGCACCATGCGAGCGAGGTGATTTTCGATCAGTCGCTCAGCCCGGCGCAGCAGCGCAACCTTGAGCGAACGCTCGATCTCGCGGTGTACGACCGTACTTTCCTGATCCTGGAAATCTTCGCGCAGCGCGCCCGTTCGCACGAAGGCAAGTTGCAGGTGGAGCTCGCCCGCCTGCAATACCTCAGCACGCGTTTGGTGCGCCGCTGGTCGCACCTCGAGCGCCAGACCGGTGGCGCAGGCGTGCGCGGGGGTCCGGGCGAGAAGCAGATCGAACTTGATCGGCGCATGATCGGCGAAACCATCAAACGCACGCGTGAGCGCCTCATCAAGGTGCAGCGCCAGCGCAGCACCCAGCGGCGCCAGCGCGAGCGGCGTGACACCTTCAACATCTCTCTGGTCGGCTACACCAATGCCGGCAAGTCGTCGTTGTTCAACGCACTGGTGAAGGCGCGGGCTTATGCCGCGGATCAGCTGTTCGCCACGCTCGACACCACCACGCGTCACCTTTACTTGGGCGATGCGCGACGTCAGGTCTCGATTTCCGACACGGTCGGGTTCATTCGGGACCTGCCGCATGGCCTGGTCGATGCCTTCAAAGCGACCCTGCAAGAAGCCGTTGAGGCCGATCTTCTGCTGCATGTGGTAGATGCTTCAAATCCGCATTACCCCGAGCAAATGGCCGAGGTGCAGCGGGTGCTGGCAGAGATCGATGCCGCAAGCGTGCCGCAACTGGTGGTATTCAACAAGCTGGATGCCCTTGAAAGTGCTCAGAGACCCCTGCAAATGAAAGATGAAATGGAAATTGACGGCGCGCAGGTCGCGCGCGTTTTCCTGAGTGCCCGCACCGGCGACGGGTTGCCGGCATTGCGCGCCGAACTGGCTCGCCGCTCAGGCTCTGTGACGGGCGCTGATTAGGCACAATCGCGCCACTGACGAAAGAACCGAAGCGAATGAATGCAATGCCAGCGTGGAGACGGATTCAGGGAATGTTCAACCTGAACGATGGACGATGGGGCCGCAGCGGCGAATCGTCGCCAGAGGGCGATCGCCCGGCGGCAGACTCGCCCGATGTACAGCCGCCAGCACCGCCGCCACCGGCCACTCGCCCGCGCGGTACCGGGCCGAATCAGGGGCCGCCTGACCTCGACGAGTTGTGGCGCGACTTCAATCGAAAGCTGGGCAACATGTTCGGCGGCGGGGGCAACGGCAACCGTCCCAACGGTGGCAACCGTGGCGGTGGCGGTGGCAACTTCGGTGGTTTCAAACCACCGGATATGAAAAACGCGGGCTACGGGCTGGGGCTGATCATCGCAGTGGCGCTATTGATCTGGCTGGGCACCGGATTTTTTATCGTCCAAGAAGGACAGAAGGCGGTTATCACCCAATTCGGGCGCTACAAGGAAACCCTGGGCGCCGGCTTCAACTGGCGACTGCCCTACCCGATTCAGCGCCATGAGCTGGTGTATGCAACGCAAATCCGCTCGGTCGACATCGGGCGTGACAACATTATTCGGGCTACCGGCCTGCGTGATTCGGCCATGCTTACCGCCGACGAGAACATCGTCGAGGTCAAGTTTGCCGTCCAGTACCGTTTGAGTGATGCCCGCGCCTATTTGTTCGAGAGCAAGGACCCGGCTAGCGCCGTGGTGCAGGCCGCCGAAGCGGCGGTCCGCGAGGTGGTCGGCAAGATGACGATGGACGCGGCATTGAGCGAAGACCGCGACAAGATCGCGCCCGGTATCCGCACGCTGATGCAAACCCTCCTCGACCGCTACAAGGTCGGTGTCGAAGTCGTGGCCATCAACCTGCAGCAAGGCGGTGTGCGACCACCCGAGCAGGTCCAGGCCGCCTTCGACGACGTGCTCAAGGCCGGCCAGGAACGTGAACGCACCAAAAACGAGGCGCAGGCCTATGCCAACGACGTGGTGCCACGCGCGGTCGGCTCTGCGTCGCGACTGAAAGAAGAGTCCGAAGGCTATAAGGCTCGCGTCGTGGCCCAGGCCCAGGGCGACGCCCAGCGCTTCCGCTCGGTGCTGACCGAATACGAGAAGGCGCCCCAGGTGACGCGCGACCGCATGTATCTCGACGCCATGCAGCAGGTCTACACCAACACCACCAAGCTTTTGATCGACTCCAAGCAGGGCTCGAACCTCCTGTATTTGCCGCTCGACAAGCTGATGCAAATGACGGGCCAGAATGCATCAGCTGCTCCGACGGATGCGTCGACCGCTCCGGCCGGAAGCGTCGCGCCGAAGTCGTCGGGCGTCCCGTCGCCTTCGACCACCGTGAACGAAGGGCGCACCCGCGACGCTGCGCGCTCGCGTGATCGCGACGTGCGTTAAGGGTAGGGACTGACCAATATGAACAGAATCGGATTCATCGCAGCGTCGATCGTGGTGGCACTCATGCTGCTCAGTTCGACGGTTTTCGTGGTTGACCAGCGCCAGTTCGGCGTGGTCTACGCCCTGGGTCAGATCAAGGAAGTGATCACCCAACCAGGCCTCAACTTCAAGCAGCCGCCGCCGTTCCAGAACGTCTCGTATCTTGACAAGCGGCTTTTGATGCTCGATAGCACCGACGCCGAGCCGATCTATACGGCGGAAAAGCAGCGCGTCGTGATCGACTGGTATGTGCGCTGGCGAATTTCCAACCCGTCAGAGTACATCCGCAACGTGGGCCTCGACGAGACGATTGGCGCCAACCGGCTCAACAGCGTGGTTCGCAACGCCTTCGTCGAAGAAATCAATAATTACACGGTCAAGGACTTGCTGTCGAACAAGCGCGAAAAGCTGATGGTCGACGTCAAGCGCGAAGTGTCGCAGAAAGTGGGCGGGTCGCAGCCTTGGGGCATGGAGATCGTCGACGTGCGGCTCACCCGGGTCGACTATGTGAGCGATATCACCGATTCGGTGTATCGCCGCATGGAGGCTGAACGCAAGCGCGTGGCCAACGAGTTGCGCTCCACCGGCGTTGCTGAAGGCGAAAAAATTCGCGCCGATGCGGACCGCCAGCGTGAAGTGACGATTGCCAACGCGTATCGCGATGCGCAAAAGACCAAGGGCGACGGCGACGGGCAGGCCACCGCCATCTATGCCGATGCGTTCGGCCGCGATGCGCAGTTCGCGCAGTTCTATCGCAGCCTGGATGCCTACAAGCAGAGTTTCGACAAAAAGAGCGACGTGATGGTGCTTGACCCGTCATCCGACTTCTTCCGCGGGATGCAGAGTTCCGGTTCGACCACCTTGCCTCCGCGCCGGTAGTATCGGCCGCGCCAGATTTTGTGACCACCAATCTGTTCTGGAGTGCGCTGGCCCTGGTGCTGGTGATCGAAGGACTGCTGCCACTTCTGGCGCCCGGTCGTTGGCGAGGCGCCTTCACACAGTTGATGCAACTGCGCGATGGCCAGTTGCGTTTCTTCGGGCTGTGCAGCATTGCCGTTGGACTGGTCCTGCTGTGGCTCGCCAGTTGAGCGCTGCCCGCGCGGTCTGGTGCGACCTCGCGCCTAGTGGCGCCGCTAGAATTCCCCTTTAACCCAACTCCCGTTTGCCATGTCCGCTTGGGTCCTGCCGGATCACATTGCCGATGTGCTGCCTTCCGAGGCGCGTCACATCGAAGAACTTCGCCGTCAGCTGCTTGATACCGCGCGGGGTTACGGCTACGAGTTGGTCATGCCGCCGCTGCTCGAGCATCTTGAATCGCTGCTCTCGGGCGCCGGCGGGGCACTCGACCTGCAAACTTTCAAGCTGGTCGACCAGCTGTCGGGCCGCACCATGGGGCTGCGCGCCGACACCACGTCGCAGGTGGCACGCATCGACGCCCATTTGCTCAATCGCCAGGGCGTCACGCGGTTGTGTTACTGCGGTCCGGTGGTGCACACGCGCCCCGACCGGCCGCACGCCACGCGCGAGCCGCTGCAGTTCGGCGCCGAGATCTACGGTCACGCAGGGCTCGAAGCCGATACCGAAACCCTGCTGTTGGCGCTCGACAGCCTGCGCGCGGCCGGTATCCAGAGCGGCGCCATCGTTGACATGGCCGACGCGCGCATCGTGCGCGCGCTGTTTGCCGGCGTGGCGGTCGATGCGCCCACCGTTGCCCGCGTGCATGCCGCGCTGGTGACCAAGGACGCCAGTTCGTTGCACGACTTGACGCGTGATTTTCCCGCTGCGTCGCGTGAGGGGCTGCTCGCGTTGATTCAGCTGTATGGCGACAGTGCCGTACTTGATGAGGCCGAACAGGCGTTCAAAGCCATGCCAACCGTGCGGGACGCGCTATCAGATCTGAAGCAACTCGCGTCCCGAATCGAGGGTGCGCAGGTCAGCTTCGACCTGGCCGATCTACGCGGCTACGCCTATTACAGCGGCATGCGCTTTGGTATTTATGTGCCGGGCGCAAGCGATGCGCTGGTGCGCGGCGGCCGTTACGACGAAGTGGGCGCCGTCTTTGGCCGCAATCGGCCCGCCGTGGGTTTCAGCCTTGATGTGCGCGAGCTGGTCGGTGTCCTGCCCACGCGCCCGCTGCGCGGCGCCATTTGCGCACCGTGGCGGGCTGGCTCGGGCCTCGCCGCAGCGATCGCGCAACTGCGCGCGCAGGGCGAGACGGTGGTCTGCGTGCTGCACGACCACGGCCGCGAAATCGACGAATTCCAATGCAACCGCGAGCTCGTCGAGCGCGCTGGGCAATGGCATGTGCAATCCATTTAAAGAACCGAGCGAGAACCCCATGAGCGTGACTACCGGAAGAAACGTTGTCGTTGTCGGCACACAGTGGGGCGATGAAGGCAAGGGCAAACTGGTCGACTGGCTGACCGAAAGCGCGCAGGGCGTAGTGCGCTTTCAAGGTGGCCACAACGCCGGCCACACGCTGGTCATCAACGGCGTCAAGACCGCGCTCAACCTGATCCCGAGCGGGATCATGCGCCCAGGCGTCAAGTGCTATATCGGCAACGGGGTGGTGCTCTCGACCGAGCAGCTGTTCAAGGAAATCGAGCGGCTCGAAGCTGTTGGCGTCGAGGTGCGCTCGCGCCTGCGAGTGAGCGAAGCGTGCCCGTTGATCCTGCCGTTCCACGCAGCCCTCGATATCGCGCGCGAAGCGGTGCGTGAAAACGCAGGCAGCGAAAAAATCGGCACCACGGGCAAAGGCATTGGCCCCGCCTACGAAGACAAGATTGCGCGCCGCGCGCTGCGTGTACAAGACCTAAAGCATCCGGAACGTTTTGCCGCCAAGCTGCGCGTTTTACTGGAGCTGCACAACCATGTGCTGACGACTTTCCTGCACGCGCCAGCCATCGATTTCGACGACGTTTTTTCGCGCGCGATGAAAGATGCCGAGCTGCTCAAGCCGATGATGGCGGACGTTTCGCGCGAGCTCAACGAGGCGCATCTGCACGGTGCCAATCTTTTGTTCGAAGGCGCACAGGGCACGTTGCTCGACATCGACCACGGCACTTATCCCTACGTCACGTCGAGCAACTGCGTCGCCGGCAACGCCGCCGCGGGCTCGGGTGTTGGCCCCGGGATGCTGCATTACATCCTGGGTATTACCAAGGCTTACTGCACCCGTGTCGGCGGTGGCCCGTTTCCAACCGAGCTCGATTGGCAGACGCCCGGCACGGCGGGCTATCACATGTCGACCGTCGGTGCCGAAAAGGGTGTTGTGACCGGGCGCAGCCGGCGCTGCGGCTGGTTCGATGCCGCTTTGCTCAAGCGCTCGGCCCAGGTCAATGGCCTGTCGGGACTGTGCATCACCAAGCTGGATGTGCTGGACAACATCGGCGAGTTGAAGCTGTGCACCGGCTACCAGCTCGACGGCGAGTTCATCGACATCCTGCCGATGGGCGCTGACGACATCGCGCGCTGCACACCGGTCTACGAGACGATGGAGGGCTGGACCACAAGCACGGTGGGCGTCACGCAATACGACCAACTGCCCATTCATGCACGCCTTTACCTGCAGCGCATCGAGCACGTCACCGGCGTGCCGATCCACATGGTGTCGACGAGCCCGGATCGGGACCACACCATCATGATGCGGCATCCGTATCTGGCATGACCCCCAGGTGCCCCACACCAGCGGTCCGGCAAAGCCGGTCCCGCGGTCTTTCCCATAGAGTTCACTGAAATACCCACCAACGACTCGATGGAGAAGAGCGCATGTTGACCGAAGACGGCAAGCACCTTTACGTGAGTTACGACGAGTACCACAACCTGATCGAGAAGCTAGCCATCAAGGTGCATCAGTCGGGTTGGGTGTTCGACACCATCCTGTGTCTGGCACGCGGTGGCATGCGCCCGGGGGACGTGCTGTCGCGCATCTTCGACAAGCCGCTGGCGATCATGTCGACCAGCTCGTACCGCGCCGATGCCGGCACGATCCAGGGCCACCTGGACATTGCGCGCTTCATCACCACGCCCAAAGGCGAGATCGCCGGCAAGGTGTTGTTGGTCGACGACCTGGCCGACACCGGTCACACCCTGCACGCCGTGGTCGACATGCTGCGCACCGGCTACAAGCCGATCACCGAGCTGCGCACCGCCGTGCTGTGGACCAAGGGCGTGTCGACGTTCGAGGCCGACTACTCGGTGGAAGATCTGCCGACCAATCCGTGGATTCACCAGCCGTTCGAAAGCTACGATGCCATGGGGGCGCGCAAGCTGATCGATAAGTGGCACGTCTGAGCGTTGGCGCGCGCGGCGGCGCTACGATGGCGTGATGAACGATCCCGTCACGCGTCTCATCCATCACCCCTACAAGCCGCCCGATAGTTTCGCGGCGCCGCAGCCGGGTATTTTCAAGGCGTCCACGGTTTTCTTTCCCGATGTCGCAGCCATGCGTACGCGCGACTGGAAGAGCAAGGCGGGCTACACCTACGGGCTGCACGGTACGCCGACCACCTTCACGCTCGAAGAGCGACTCGCCACGCTCGAAGGCGGCACCGGATGCTTGCTGGCGCCCAGCGGCCTGGCCGCGATTTCGCTGGTGGCGCTTGCGTTGCTCAAGACCGGCGATGAAATGCTGCTGCCCGACAACGTCTATGGCCCCAACAAGGCGCTGGCGAACGGCGAGCTGGCTAATTTTGGGATCACGCACCGGTTCTACGACGCGATGAACCCTGCCGATCTGGCGGCGAAGCTGTCGGACCGGACGCGCCTGGTCTGGCTGGAAGCGGCCGGCTCGGTCACGATGGAATTTCCCGATCTGCCCACGCTGGCGCGCTTGTGTCGCGAGGGCGGCGTGACCACGGCGCTCGACAACACTTGGGGTGCTGGCCTTGCGTTTGCACCTTTCGACTTCAATGGCAGCGGTGAGGGCGCCGACATCTCGGTGCATGCGCTCACCAAATACCCCAGCGGCGGTGGCGACGTTTTGATGGGCAGCGTGGTCACGCGTGACGAGCAACTGCACCTGACGCTCAAGCTCGCCCACATGCGGCTCGGCATCGGCGTTGCCGCAGACGACGTGGAAACGCTGCTGCGTGCGCTGCCGAGCATCAGGCTGCGTTATGTTGCGCAAGACCGGTCGGCGCGCGAGCTGGCGCGTTGGCTGGCGGGGCGCGACGAGATCGCTCAGGTGCTGCACCCGGCGCTCGAGGGCTCGCCCGGACACGCCCATTGGCGCGCGTTGTGCGGTGCGACAGATCTGGCGGCAGGCCTGTTTTCGGTCGTGTTCGACGAGCGCTACAGCACCGAACAGGTTGATCGATTTTGTGACAGCCTGAAGCTGTTCCGCCTCGGTTATTCGTGGGGCGGACCGGTCAGCCTGGTGGTGCCTTATGACATCGCGCTGATGCGCGACACCACCGTGGCCGAGTGGCCGCACAAAGGTACGCTGGTGCGCTTCGCGATGGGGTTTGAGGCGGCGCCCGACCTGCGCGCCGACATCGAGCAGGCGCTGGCCGCGCTTTGAGCGTGACTGGATATATCGCGTACAGTAGGCCAGCAGGAACCAGAGCGCAGTCACCCTGACTGCCCGCCTCCAGGAGGATCAGTGGCAACACCCAATTACGGATACGAGAAGCGCCAAAAAGAACTGGCGAAACGAAAGAAAAAAGAAGAAAAATTGCGTGACAAAGCCGCTCGCAAAATCAATCCTAGCGTGGATGGTTTGGCGCCGGGTGACCCCGAAACCGACGTGGCCTCGCTCGAACACGACGCGCCCACCGTCCCAACGCTGCCCACCAAGAACGCCTGATCCCGGCGCCGTCGCACCGGCTCAAAACCGCCGCTTGCTCGCGCATGCGGCGGTTTTTCTTTGCCTGCTACTTCACAAGCAGCTTGCGCAGTTCGGGCCACACGTTGTCAAGCATCTGTGGGTGCGCCGCCGCCAGCGGATGAATGCGGTCGGCCTGGAACAAGTGCGCCGCGTTCGGCCCGTCAGCCACGTCGTGCAGAAAGAACGGCACCACCGCTGCGCCGGTGCTGCGGGCGGCTGTCAGGAAGATTTTCGAGAAACGGTTCAGGTAGTCCATGCCGTAGTTCGGGGGCATCTGCGTGCCCAGCAGCAGCACCTTGGCGCCGGCCGCCTGCGCCGCCTGACTCATTGCCGCGAGATTGGCTTCGGTGCTCTTGATCGGCAGGCCGCGCAAAGCGTCGTTGGCGCCGAGTTCAATCACCACCACCTGCGGCTTGTGCTCCAGCAACAGCGCCGGCAGGCGCGCCCGGCCACCCGAACTGGTATCGCCGCTGATGCTCGCATTGACCACGCGAGCCGCAATCTTCTGGCTTGCCAGGCGCTTTTCGAGCAACGCCACCCATCCTTCCCCGCGCCTGAGGCCGTATTCGGCGCTGAGCGAATCGCCCACGATCAAGAGGGTCTGCGACGGCTTGGCCTGAGCCAATGAAGCCGAGCCCCACAATCCCGCCGCTCCCAGTGCGACGCCGGGCGCGCCCCGCACGATAAAGTGTCTCCGATTGAACAACGTCACCCCCTCCATGTCAGAACCCGAACCCAGCGCCATTGTCGTTGCCGAGCATGTTTTCAAGTCAGTGACCGACTCGACTGGCACGCTGGACATTTTGCAGGACATCGAATTCACCCTCGGCGCGCGAGAGACCGCTGCCATCGTCGGCGCTTCGGGCTCCGGCAAGAGCACGCTGCTGTCGATCATTGCCGGGCTCGACACCCCGACCCGCGGCACGGTGCGCATTGCGGGGCAGGACATCTTCGCTATCGATGAGGACGAGCGTGCCGCCCTGCGTGCCCGCAACGTCGGTTTCGTGTTCCAGAGCTTTCAGTTGCTGGGCAACCTCAGCGCACTGGAGAACGTGATGCTGCCGCTCGAATTGGCCAACCGCAAGGCTGCGCGCAGGACGGCCACAGAGATGCTCGGCCGCGTCGGTTTGGCTCAACGCTTGGGCCACTACCCCAGGGTGCTTTCCGGCGGCGAACAACAGCGCGTTGCGCTGGCCCGTGCCTTTGTGGTGCAGCCGGCGTTGTTGCTGGCCGACGAGCCCACCGGCAGCCTCGATTTCGCCACCGGCGAGCAGGTCATGCGCCTCATGTTCGATTTGAACCGGGAGCTGGGCACCACGCTGGTGCTGGTGACGCACGACGAGCGCATTGCGCAGGAGTGCGAGCGGCGCATCGTCATCGAAGCGGGTCGAATTACCTACGATGGGAAAAGCGCTTGAGACGTGCGCGCGGCGCGCGACGATGACTTCGGGGTTGAAGCAAACTTGCATTGTTCGCTGCTGTGCAGGCAGGGCGTTGGCTGGGCCTTGTCGTGCGCTGACTTGATAATCGTGCCATGTCTTCTCCCAAAATAATCTTCGGCTTCCACGCCATTGGCGTGCGCCTCAAGACGGCGCCGGCATCGGTGCTCGAAGTGCTGTTCGATGTCGGCCGGCGCGACGCCCGCATGAAGCAGTTCATCGCGCGCGCGCAGGACTGCGGGGTGCGCCTGGTCGAGGCCGACGGACTGCGCCTGGCCAGACTCACCGGCAGCCACGGCCACCAGGGCGTGGCGGCTCGCGTCGAACCTGTCGCGCAGACCCACTCCATCGACGAATTGCTGGAAGGGCTGGAGGCGGCCGGCACCGTGCCGCTGCTGCTGGTGCTCGACAACGTGACCGATCCGCACAACCTGGGTGCCTGCCTGCGGGTGGCCGACGGCGCGGGGGCCCATGCCGTGATTGCGCCCAAGGATCATGCGGCCGGCATCAACGCCACCGTTGCCAAGGTGGCGAGCGGGGCGGCTGAGACGGTGCCGTATTTCATGGTGACCAACCTGGCCCGCACGCTAAACGAGCTCAAGGAACGTAGCATCTGGTGCCTTGGCACCAGCGACGATGCGGCTGCCACGCTCTACGAGAGCGACCTGAAGCGCCCGCTTGCGCTGGTATTGGGTGCCGAAGGCGAGGGCATGCGCCAGCTCACGCGCAAGACCTGCGATGCGCTGATCAGCATCCCGATGGCCGGTGCGGTGGAAAGCCTCAATGTGTCCGTCGCCAGCGGCGTGTGCCTGTACGAGGCGATGCGCCAGCGGAGCCATTGACGCTCTCGGAATAATAGCTGTTGCCGCCCGTCCCACAGGCGTTACAAGCACTTTTCTCCTAAATTCAGCTTGCGGCGGTTTCTGCGCTCGCGTTGTCGAGGTGCTTGATCGCATCGGCCTCCAGGTTCAGGCTGGCCGCTGCCACAAGTTCGTCCAGTTGCTGGCGGGTGCTGGCGCTGGCAATTGGCGCGGCGATGGCCGGTTGTGCCATTTGCCACGCCAGCGCGACCTGGCCCGGCGTGACGCCGTATTTCTGCGCCACGGCATCGAGTGCAGCGAGGATGCGCAGGCCACGCGGGTTGAGATAGGTCGTGGTCGTCCTGGCGCCGCGCGGGCTCTTGGCGGCATCGGCCACCGTGCGGTATTTCCCGGTCAGAAAGCCGGCCGCCAGCGCATAGAAATTGATGACGCCCAAGCCGCGTGCCACGCACAGCGGCTGCAATTCCGCTTCGAACACGGCGCGGTCGTACAGGTTGTACAGCGGCTGCAGGCTTTCGTAGCGCGCAATGCCCAGGCGATCCGAGATGTCGAGCGCCTGCGCCAGCCGCGACGCGCTGTGGTTGGAAGCGCCGATGACGCGCACCTTGCCGGCGCGGATCAGCTGGTCAAAGGCGCCAAGGGTGTCTTCCAGCGGTGTGTCGGCATCGTCGTCGTGCGACTGGTACAGGTCGATGTGGTCGGTCTTGAGACGCCGCAGCGAGGCGTCCACCGCCTCGCGGATGTACTTGGGCGACAGGCCCATCTTGCCTTCGCCCATCGGCTTGCCGACCTTGGTGGCCAGCACCACGCGGTTGCGCTTGCCGCTCTGCCTGAACCAATTTCCGATGATGATTTCGGACTCGCCTCCGGTGTGTCCTGGCACCCAGCTGGAATAGACATCGGCCGTGTCGACGAAATTGAAGCCGGCGTCCAGCCAGGCGTCGAGCAGCCGGAACGAAAGCGCCTCGTCGACGGTCCAGCCGAACACGTTGCCGCCAAAAGCCAGCGGCGAGACTTGAAGGCTGGAGCGGCCAAGGGGTCGAAGTTGCATGAAGTACTCCCGGTGAGATGAAACCCGCGAAAAAAACAGCTTGCCCGCTCAAACCAGGCCCAAGGCACCCAACAGCGCGCCGGCGCCCAGCAGCCACAGCAGGTGCAGCCGCGTGCGCCACACCAGATACGCCGTGGCCGCCGCGAGCAGCCAAAGGTGCCACGGCGCCGCGCCCGGCGCGTAGTTGTTTTGCGCCAGCACCCAGCCCGACGCCAGCAGCAGCCCGACCACGATCGGCTGCATCCCGAGCTTGAAAGCCCGCACCGCGCGCAACGCCCGATTGCGGTACGCCCAGCGCGCAGCGAGAAAGGTGAGCGTGGTGCTCGGTAACATGATGCCCAGCATCGTGACTGTCAACCCGAACAGGCCGAGTAACCATGCGCGCGGCCCGGCTCCGAGGCCGCCGCCGGCATTGAGACCGACGTTCCACCCCATCAGCGCGACGAACATCACGTTCGGCCCCGGCGACGCCTGGGCGAGGGCGACTGAGGAGTTGAACTGGGCGTCGTTGAGCCAGTCGTGCTCGGCGACCAGATAGCGGTGCATGTCGGGCACGGTGGAAATAGCGCCACTGACTGACAGCAGCGACAGCAGCATGTATTGGGCGAACAGGCCGAGCCAGTCGCCCGGCAGGAGCGTGATGTTCATTGGGCAACCTCCGCCTCGCCGGCTGCGGTAGCCGCCGCGGGAACGCTCCGGCGGCTCATGTGGCCAGCGTCCGCCAACTGAGTATGCAGGCCGTGCCGCCTACCGCGAGCAACACCCACCCGAGCGGCACATGCAGCAGGGCGATGGCACCGAATATCAGCACTGCAAGCACCAGGCACAGCGCGTAGCCGACCGGGTGGTGGCGCAGCGGTGCGGCGAGCTTGAACCCCGTTCCGGCAATCAAACCGCCCGCCACCGCGCCCATGCCGCGCAAGGCTCCCGCGACCTGCGGGTTGCCAGCGAACTGTCCATAGAGCAGCGCCAGCAGCAGGATCACGATGAGCGGCCCCGTCAACAAGCCGGCCAGCGCTGCCATCGCACCGCGCAGGCCGAAGTAACGGTCGCCCACCATCAGCGAGAGGTTGATCACGTTCGAACCCGGAAGCACCTGGGCCACGGACCAGTCATCCAGGAACTCGTCGGCCGTAAGCCAGCCCTTGTCTTCCACGATGCCGCGTTGAATGACGGCCAGCACGCCGCCAAAACCTTGCAGTGCGATCAAGGTGAAGAAGAAGAACAGTTCGCGCGGAGAGGCTGGCGGCGGCCGTTTGGGCTGCGGCGCGATGTGAGGAGGTAGGGCGGTCAAGTCCATGCGCATCGATGATCGGTTGTGGCTGTGCGCTCAGCCGGCGAAGCCGCCATCGTCCAGGAAACGTTGTTCTTCGGCCGTGGTGTTGCGCCCGAGCGCCGGATTGCGGTGCGGAAAGCGGCCAAAGCGCTGAATGATTTCAAGGTGCGCGTCGGCAAAGTGACGGGTGTTGGCGTCCAGGCTGCGACAAAGCGCCACGCAACGTCGTTGGTCGGCGAGTGTTTCCGAATGCATGAATGGCATGTAAAAAAAAGGGCGCAACGCCGGATCGATCTGGTGATCGAAGCCAGCGTCGACGGAGTGTTGGGCCACCTCCAGCGCCTTGCCATCGGTGGCGAACATGCGCGCCGTGCGACGGAAGGCGTTGCGCGGGAACTGGTCGAGCAGCACCAGCAACGCGAGTGAGCCTTCGGCGTTTGCCATCCAGGCGTCGAGCGCACCGGCGGCGGCCTGTTCATGCGCGGTTGCGAAGCACAGCTTGAACGCGGTATCGAAGGCGTGATCTTTGGCGAACCATTTGGTCGGTCCGGCGTCGCGCCAGAAAGAGACGATTTCCTGGGAAGTGGGCGAAGGTGTCAGCATGAGTCCAATGATGCCATTGCGCTCGAATTCGGGCGGATGGCCGACAGCGGGGCCCCGACATCGCGCCTATGCTGATCCGTTTCTGCTATTGATGGAGATTGCTGATGAACCGAAATTTCACTTTGTGGCGCACGACCTTGGCCGTTGGCGTTGCCAGCTTTGCGCTGGCCGGTTGCGGAATGATGTCGATGTCGCACACCGCGAGTTTCAGCGGCGCAATGAATGCTGCCAGCGAGGTGCCTCCAAACATGACCCGAGGCTCGGGCATGGCCGAAGCGTGGCTCAACAAGGACAGCAACGTGCTCAAGTGGAAAATCACCTATACCGGGCTGAGCGGCCCCGCCACGGCGGCGCATTTTCACGGGCCGGCGATGGCTGGGGTCAATGCGCCGGTGGTGATTCCATTTGCGAACCCTGCCAGCCCGATCGAAGGGCACGCCACGCTCACGCCGGCGCAAGCAGCCGACCTGATGGCCGGCAAGTGGTACGCCAACGTGCACACGGCGGCCAATCCGGCCGGCGAAATTCGCGGCCAGATGCTGCCCAAGATGTAGTTTGGGCGGGGCGCATCGAGCGTGCGCCGCCGATGGTGTCAAATCGGCGGATGAGCACACGCGTTGACCCGTCACTCCGCACACAACCCGCCCACAGCACGACTACTTCGGCTTCACAGGCTCCGTCACCGTCGCCATCAGCGTCACCAGCGTCGTTGAATGGTGTGGGGCACTTTGCCCAACGTGCACTGGTGCTGCAGGGCGGTGGCGCCTTGGGGGCTTATCAGGCCGGGGTGTACGAGGTGCTGGCGCAGGAGTCGTGGCAGCCGCAGTGGATTGCAGGCGTTTCGATTGGCGCCATCAACGCGGCGCTGATTGCCGGCAATCCGCCGCCGCAGCGCGTCGATCGCTTGCGCGAATTCTGGCGACTTGTCTCTTCGGGCGCCGGCCAGGTGTTTGGCGGCTGGACCGGTCAACGTTCGACCTCCAACCAGTGGAGTGCGGCTCTGACCGCCCTGACCGGCGCCCCCGGTTTTTTTGCACCAAGGCTAAACCCTGCACTGATGCTCGGCGCGGCTGCACCGGTGCTGAGCTACTACGACACCGCGCCACTGCGGCAAACGCTGGAGCGGCTGGTCGACTTCGATCGCATCAATGCCCGCGAGACCCGGCTCAGCGTCGGTGCGGTCAATGTACGCACCGGCAACTCGATTTATTTTGACAATGCGGCGCAGCGCATCGGCCCCGAGCACATCATGGCCAGCGGGGCGCTGCCACCCGGTTTTCCGCCGGTGCACATCGACGGCGAAGACTATTGGGACGGTGGCCTTGTGTCCAACACCCCGCTGCAGTACGTGCTCGACCAGCATCACCGCAACGAATCGCTGATGGTGCTGCAGGTCGACCTGTTCAGTGCGCGTGGCGCAATGCCGCAGACCCTGGCGCAGGTCATGGGTCGCCAGAAAGACATTACCTATTCGAGCCGCACGCGCATGAACACCGATGTGCTGGCTGCCAACGTGAACCTGCAGCAGGCCATTGCCGACCTGATTGGAAAGCTGCCCCCGACGCTGCGCGACGACCTCAGTGTGCAAGCCATACGCGACCAGCTCGACCATTCACCGATCGACATCGTGCAGCTGATCTATCGCAACAAGGCCTACGAATTGGATTCAAAGGACTATGAGTTCTCCCGGGCTTCGGTGCTCGAGCACTGGGCCGCGGGCGGACGCGACATGAGCCATACGCTGGTGCATCCCGAATTGCCAGAGCGCGCCGCGCAGATGAGAGGGCTCACCACCTTCGACCTGGCCGAACCCGGCCAGACGCGCATCCGGCGTCCGACGCCCGATGCGACACCCCTGGGGTCGCAGCCAAGCGCAACTCGCTAGACTTAATTCAGCCTCCGTTCAATCATCAAAAAAAGGAATCTCATGCAACTCAAAGACAAAGTCGCCTACATCACCGGTTCAGCCAGCGGGATTGGCAAGGAAATTGCAACCTTGTTCGCGCGCGAAGGTGCCAAGGTCGTGATCGCCGACCTCAACAAGGAAGCGGCTGATGTCACCGCCGCCGCGATCAAGGCGGGTGGCGCGCAGGCCATGGGTGTCGCGGTCGATGTGACCAACGAAGACCAGGTCAATGCGTCGGTCGAAGAAGCCGCAAAGGCTTTCGGCGGCGTCGACATACTGATCAGCAACGCCGGCATCCAGATCGTTCACCCGCTGGAGGACTTCACCTTTGCAGAATGGAAAAAAATGCTGGCCATTCACCTGGACGGTGCCTTTCTCACGACGCGCGCCTGCCTCAAGCACATGTACGCGCAGGGCCGGGGCGGCAGCGTGATCTACATGGGCTCGGTGCACTCCAAGGAAGCCTCGGTGCTCAAGGCACCGTATGTCACGGCCAAGCATGGGTTGATCGGCCTTTGCAAAACTGTGGCCAAGGAAGGCGCCCAGCACAACGTGCGTGCCAACGTCATTTGCCCCGGCTTCGTGCGCACCCAACTCGTCGAGCGGCAAATTCCCGAGCAGGCCAAGGCGCTCGGAATCAGCGAAGAAGACGTTATCAAGAAGGTCATGCTTAGGGAAACCGTGGATGGTGAATTCACCACCACCGACGATGTGGCGCGGGTGGCGCTGATGTTCGCCGGCTTCCCGACCAATGCGCTGACCGGCCAGTCGTTGGTTGTGAGCCACGGTTGGTTCATGCAATAAGTTTTGCTCGCCCCCGGCCTGCGACACTTCGTGTGGCCGCACCCTTCCGAGGGCAACGCCGGCAGCCGGGCACCGCTGGTCGCGGATGAATTGGGGAAAACGTAAAATCCCCGGTTGCCCACCCTAGCGCGCCCACGACGCGGCGAACGCCTACCGATGAACGACCCAGTCGACGTCTCTTTTTTCACGCGCGCCGCCAAGCCGCTGACAAGCTACCGCAAATACTGGGCGGCACGCTTTGGCACGGCCAGGTTCCTGCCCACCACGCGCGGCGAGATGGACGCGCTGGGCTGGGACAGTTGCGACATTGTGATGGTGACCGGTGACGCCTATGTCGATCATCCGAGCTTCGGCATGGCGGTGATCGGGCGCATGCTGGAAGCTCAGGGTTTTCGGGTCGGCATCATCGCGCAGCCCGACTGGCGCAGCGCCGAGCCATTCAAGGCACTCGGCAGGCCGAATCTGTTCTTCGGGGTCACGGCCGGAAACATGGATTCGATGATCAACCGCTACACCGCGGATCGCAAGATTCGCAGTGACGACGCCTACACGCCGGGCGACGTTGGCGGCAACCGCCCCGACCGTGCCGCCATCGTCTATTCGCAGCGCTGCCGTGAGGCATGGGCGGACGTGCCGATCGTGTTGGGCGGCATCGAAGGTTCGTTGCGCCGAATCGCGCACTACGACTATTGGTCCGACAAGGTGCGCCGCTCGATCGTGGTCGATGCCAAGTGTGACTTGCTGCTGTACGGCAACGCCGAGCGCGCCATCGTCGAGATTGCGCACCGCCTGGCCGCGCGCGAGCCAGTCAAAAAAATCACCGATGTGCGCGGCACCGCGTTTGTGCGCCGGCCGGATGACGAAAGCGGCAAGGGCTGGTTCGAGATCGATTCGACCCGCGTGGACAGCCCCGGTCGGGTCGAGGCTCAGGTCAATCCATATCAAACAACCAGCGAGCAGGCCGCCACGCAGGGCGGCAGTTGCAGCAAGGATGACGCTCCTGAAAAGATTGCAGCCTCTGCAAGTAGGGTGGGCGTTGCGAGCGCATTGTATTCAAATCCGTCACGCCTGCGTGCTACGGGCGGCGGCCAGAGTGAGGACGCGGTGCAGCCCCTGCGCTTCGTGCCAAATCCGAACTTGCGCATGGCGGGCAGGCCTCACGTCGATCCTCTCCCGCAGGGACAGGGTGGCGAACACGGTGCGCAGAATCACGGGGTCGCTGTAGTCCTGCAAGCTAAAGAGGCACGTCTCCCGGTCGCCGATACAGAAAACGCTTCGGGCCGGCTCAAGGTGCCGCCGCGCGAACGAAGCGTGATCCGGCTGCCCAGCTTCGAGCAAGTCAAGGCCGATCCGGTGCTTTACGCGCACGCCAACCGCGTGCTGCACCTCGAAACCAACCCCGGCAATGCGCGGGCGTTGGTACAGGCGCATGGCGGTGGGCTGCCGGGCAGCGGCGATGCACGGCTAGCGCGCGATGTCTGGATCAACCCGCCGCCGATCCCACTTACCACGGAGGAAATGGACCATGTGTTCGACCTGCCGTATGCCCGCTCACCGCATCCGCGCTACGCTGATGAAAACGGCAACCATGATGGCGCGACCAAGATTCCGGCTTGGGAGATGATCCGCTTTAGCATCAACATCATGCGTGGCTGCTTTGGCGGCTGCACCTTCTGCTCCATTACCGAGCATGAAGGGCGCATCATCCAGAGCCGCTCTGAAGACTCGGTGATCCGCGAGATCGAGGACATCCGCGACCGCGTCAAGGGTTTCACCGGCACGATCTCCGACCTCGGTGGCCCCACCGCCAACATGTACCGCCTGGGCTGCAAGAGCCCCCAGATCGAGGCGGCGTGCCGCAAGCCCAGCTGCGTTTACCCCGGCATCTGCCAGAACCTGACCACCAACCACGACCCGCTGATCAGCATCTACCGGCGTGGCCGGGCGCTGCCGGGCATCAAAAAAATCCTGATCAGCTCCGGACTGCGCTACGACCTGGCGATCCAGTCGCCGGCTTACGTCAAAGAGCTAGTGCAGCACCACGTCGGTGGTTATCTCAAGATCGCGCCCGAGCACACCGAACATGGCCCGCTCACCAAGATGATGAAGCCGGGCATCGGCAACTACGACAAGTTCCAGACCCTGTTTGAAAAATACAGCGTGGAAGCCGGCAAAAAGCAGTTCCTGATTCCATACTTCATTGCAGCCCATCCCGGCACCAGCGACGAAGACATGATGAACTTGGCCATCTGGCTCAAGAAAAAAGGTTTCCGTGCCGACCAGGTTCAAACCTTCTACCCGTCGCCGATGGCCACCGCAACCACGATGTACCACACCGGCAAGAACCCGCTGCGCAAGATCACGCGCGAAAGTGAAACAGTCGACATCGTGCGCGGCGAAAGGCGGCGCCGCCTGCACAAGGCGTTCTTGCGCTATCACGACGCCAACAACTGGCCACTGCTGCGCGAAGCTCTCAAGAGCATGGGCCGCGCCGACCTGATTGGCAACGGCAAGCAGCACCTGGTTCCGATCTGGCAGCCCCTGGCCGATGGCGGCTACACCAGCGCCCGCCGCAAGAACTCGACCGGCGCCGCAGTGGCACTGCCCAGCGTGCAGCCCGTCCAGGGCCAGTTGCTGACGCAGCACACGGGGCTGCCGCCGCGCGACAATGGGTCGGGGCAGCGTTCCGACAAGTCGCGCACGTAGCCTTCCTGCCAGATCGCCGACTTATGCGTCAGTGCTTGACCAGCGGGCACCTGGAATCTGCCAGTGGTGCAAAGGCCTTGTCGCCGGGCACGGTCTGCAATATTTTGTAGAGATCCCACGCGCCTTTGGACTCGGCTGGCGTTTTGACTTGCACCAGCAACATGTCATGGACCATCTTGCCGTCGGCGCGCAGATGGCCATTGCGAACCACTGCATCGTCGATTTTTGTAGCGCGCAGGTTCTCGAGCACGGCACCGGGCTCGTCTGTGGCGGTCGCCTGCACCGCTTTGAGGTAATTCAGCACGGCTGAATACACGGCGGCCTGCATCATTGTCGGCATCTTTTTATGAACGCTGAAGAAGCGTTGACCGAAGGCTCGCGAGCGCTCGTCCTGGTCCCAGTAGTAGCCATTGGTCAAGATCATGCCCTGCGCATTGGGTAGTCCCATGCCATGAATTTCCGTGATCAGGGATAGCAGTGGGGTGAACGTCTGCTTGCCGCTTCGCACCATACCGAATTGCGCCGCCTGCTTCACGGTGTTGAGCGTGTCCAGCCCCGAGTTGGCGAGTGCGATGACCTGCGCGCCCGATGTCTGCGCGCTGAGCAGGTAGGAGGACTGGTCGGGCGAATTGATCGGATGGCGCGACGAACCGAGCACCTTGCCGCCGTCCTTGGTGATGATGGCCGTGGCATCCTTCTCGAGGGCGTTGCCGAAGGCGTAGTCGGCGGTGATGAAATACCAGCTCTTGAGGCCTTTGGCGATCAGTGCCGGCACAGTGGTGTTGGCGAGGGCGTAGGTGTCGTACATCCAGTGCACGCTGTGGGCAGTGCACTGGTCGTCGCTGATGCTGGAGGCACCGGCGCCCGTGACCATGGCGAGCTTCTTCTTGTCGTCGGCGATGCGCATCACGGCGAGCGCGACGTTGGAGAACGTCAAGTCGGTGATCATGTCCACGTCCTCGCGGTCGTACCACTCGCGCGCCTTGGTCGCCCCGATATCGGTCTTGCCCTGCGAGTCGGCCGAGATCAGCTCGATGGGGACGCCGAGCACCTTGTGATCTTTCGAAAACTCGTCAATGGCAAGTTGCGCCGCAATAATCGATCCTTTGCCGGCGTTGTCACTTGAGACGCCTGAAAGATCGGTGAGCACCCCGATCTTGACGACGTTGCCGGAAATTCTTGCCTGTTGTGCGGCAGCGATGCCACTGAACGCGAACAACGCGGCCGCCGCAATGGCGGCAACACCTGAGGCCGGGCGGTTAAAACTCATGCTTGTCTCCTTTTTCGTTTGAGGTGGGTGGCGCACTACTGTATACGCGGCGCATCCAGGCGGACAACCTCGATATCGGCGCTCGTTCTTGGGTTCGGTCAAAAAAATCGAGTATTGCAGAACCTGCTTGCCGTCTCGCCCTCGCTCACGTCGCCACTAACCGCCGCAGCCAGTCCAGCAACACGCTGGGCAGCAGTTCGGGGCGGGGCAGCAGGGCGTAGTGATTGGGACCAAAGACGGCTGGCAGGTAGTTGGCCGCCTGGCGATCGATGGTCAGGCAGAACGGCGAAATGCCTTGCAGCTTGGCCTCCGTCACGGCCTGGCGAAGGTCTTCAACACCGTAGCGGCCGTCATAGTCGTCAATGTCGTTGGGTTTGCCGTCGGACAAGAGCAACAACAGGCGATGCTCGGCGGACTGCTTCATCAGCAACGCGCTGGCGTGGCGCAGCGCGGCGCCGGCGCGGGTGTAATGCTCGGGCTCCAGGCCGGCGATACGCTGGGCCACAGCGCTATCGTGGGGCTCATCAAAACGCTTGACGCTGCGCACCACCACGGCATGTGGCCCTTCACCTGAAAACGCCAGCACGCTGTAGGGCTCGGCCATGCCGTCCAGTGCGATGCACACCAGCAGCAATGCTTCTCGCTCGACATCGATGATGCGTCGGTCAGCGGCGATCCAGCCGTCGGTCGAGCCGCTGACGTCGACCAGCAGCATGATGGCCATGTCGCGCCGGCTGCGTCGCTCGCTTTGGTAAAGGCGCTGGGCCATCGGCAGACCGGCGCGGAAGTCGGCATGGCTGTCGATATAGGCTTGCAGGTCGATCTCGTCGCCATCAAGCTGCTTGCGAACACGCACGCGCTGGGCGCGCAGCAATTCGAAGCGGCGGCGAATTTCGTGCAACATGGCGCCACGCTGAGCCAGCGTGTCGTCCACCCATTGCTGCGGGCCCGCCGGTGCGGGCAGCAGCAACACGGTGGCGCCGGGGTCGCGATAGCTGCCGGCGCGCCAGTCCCATTCGGGGTAATGCCATCGGTCGGGCGCCTCGCCAGCCTTGACTGTCAGCTCGCGCTTGTGGCGCGCGTCAGGCGGGTCGTCGGAGATCAGAATTTCCTTGGTCTTGCCGGGTGCGGACACCAGCCGTGCCTCGGGCAGTTCCGACAGCGCGTCGGAGAAGTCTTCGGCGGCGATGGTTTCATCGCGGTCGGTCGGACGCTGCAGGCCCATCGGGTCTTCAGCCTGCTCGTGCGGCTGGGCGGTTTGCACCATCCAGACGCCTGGTTTGTCGTCATTTTCTTCGTCGTCGCCTTCGCGCACCTCGGGCCGGCGGCTCATGCGGGCGCTGCGCGGAGGACGGGCGTCGTCGGCATCATCTTCATCGCCGTTGCCGGTTTCACTACCGGGTGCGCGCGTGGTGTTAGGCGGCTTGCGCAGGTCGCCGGTCCACGCGTCGCGCCACAGCAGCCGCGTGCCATGGAGCGCCGAGGCTGCCGCGCCGCCCAGTGCGGCCGACAGGGCTTGCGCCTGTTGCCACGCCTGTGTGGACGTCGCGGGCAGCACAAGGGTCTCGGCTGGGATGGCCGTGGGCAGCGCCGCCGCAAAGGCCTCGGCGCTGTCTGGCGCCAGCAGCGATTGCACCAGCCTTTCAATCGGCTGCAGCGAAGCCGTGAACGCGCTCAGCCGGGGTCGCTGCTGCAGGGCTTCACGCCGCAGCGTGGCCAGCGCGCCCGACATGCCGGGCAGGAGCCGTGCCAATGCATCGTCGGCAGCGCGTGCCTCAAGCAGCAAATACAGTTCGCGGGGTAAGGGCGGTGCGTTGTCCGGCAATTGCTCGGCACTGCCGCGTTCGGCGCGTAGGGCTTGCAGCAGCGCCAGGGTGCGAAAACGCGTGATGGCAGCCGCTTCGGGCTCGGCCAGCGAAAAAGAGGCCGGTAGCCAGATGCTGCGTCCATCGGTCGCCGGGAAAGCCAGCCGCACCGGCGGCAGCTGATAACGCAGCAACAGGCGGCCCATCAGGGACGACGTGGCCGGCGGCTGCGCCACGCGCAACGCAAAGCTGCGTCCGAACACGGCGGCAATCAGCAGGTCGAGCCGCGGCGCCACATCGGCCAGGTGCAGCGGCCTGGGCACCATGGAGGCGGGCCGGTGCCGCCGCCACAAGGACTGCGCGTAAATGGTGGCGTGCCGCGCCGCGTCGGTAATGACGTCTTCTGCTTCGGCCATGCGGGCGCCGGTTTAAACGAAAGTCGCGTCGACCAGATCGCGCATGGCGCCAATCAGCGACGGCTCATCCGACAAGGGCGACACGATGGCGGCGTAGCAGGCTTGCTGCACCGGAATGCCCGAAGCGATGAGGCGCGCCGCCGCAATGAAAAGGCGTGTGCTTGGCACTTCGGCCAAGCCCCGGTCTTGCAGGCCGCGCAGGCGCTGGCCGAGGCCGACCAAGCCACGCGCTATGGCGTGGTCGACACCGCCTTCGCGCTCGACAATGACGGCTTCGCGTTCGGGCGGCGGAAAGTTGAAATCGAGCGCGACGAAGCGCTGGCGCGTGCTGGGCTTCATGTCCTTGAGCATGCGCTGGTAGCCGGGGTTGTAGGACACGACCAGCTGGAAGCCCTCGGCGGCCTGCAGCGTCTCACCGGTCTTGTCGATGGGCAGCATACGCCGGTAGTCGGTTAGCGGATGCAGCACGACCACCGTGTCTTGCCGGGCCTCGACCACTTCGTCGAGGTAGCAAATGGCGCCTTCGCGCACCGCACGGGTCAGCGGCCCGTCTTGCCAGGCCGTGCCGTCATGGCGGATCAGGAAGCGACCGATCAGGTCGCTCGCGCTCAGGTCGTCGTGGCACGAGATGGTGATGAGCGGGCGACCGAGCCGCCACGCCATGTACTCGATGAAGCGCGTCTTGCCGCAACCGGTCGGGCCCTTGAGCATGACGGCCAGCTGGCGCGAATGGCATTGCTCGAATAGCGCCACCTCGTCGCCGGTGGGCAGGTAGTAGGGCGCGTCGTCGGCTGCACCGGGCGCTCTGGCTTGCGACGCCGCGGCTGCTTGCGCGACCACGCCGCGTCAGGCCGCAGCCGGGCGTCGGCGCGTCGGCTGCAACTTCGGCTCGGGCTGCACCGAGACGTCGAAGCGTGGCGGATGGCGGAAAAAGTCAATGATGAACAGCGCCACGCCAATGGCGAAGATCGATGCGGTGATGATCAGCATCACGAAATGGATCTGGATTTTGAGCTGCGCGTCTAGGTAGCCCATACCCATGATGCGTTCCAGGTAGACCTGCCCTATACCGGCGGTGGCAAAAGACAGCGTCATGCCGAACATGCCGGTGATCTGCATCCAAAACGAGGTGTAACCCATCGGCGTGCCCTCGTCGGGCCGGTGTGTGATGGACGGCAGGGCATAGCTGATCATGGCCAGCACGATCATCACGTAGGCGCCATAGAACGCGGCGTGGCCGTGCATGGCCGTAATCAGGGTGCCATGCGTCCACTTGTTGACGCTGGGGAAGGTGTGAGCCAGACCCAGCAAGCCTGCTCCAAACAGCGTGAATACGGCGCTACCCACGGTCCAGTGCAGCGCCAGCTTGTTGGGGTGTGCCAGCCCGGAGCGACGAATGGCGGCGTAAGCGTAGATCGCCATGCCAATCAGCGCGAGCGGTTCCAGGGCGCTGAAGACGCCGCCGATCGGCAGCCAGTAGCTCGGCACCCCGACCCAGTAGTAGTGGTGCGCCGTGCCCAGGATACCGGCAATGAAGACCAGGCCGACAATCACGTAGAGCCATTTTTCCATGACCTCGCGGTCGGCGCCCGACAGGCGAATCAGCAGATACGCGAGGAAGCCGCCCTGGATCATTTCCCATACGCCTTCGACCCACAGGTGAATGGTCCACCAGCGGTAGAAAATCGACACGGTGTAGTTTTCGTATTCCAACAGCGCGGGCAGGTAAAGCACCGCCGCCAGGCCGAGACCACCCATCAGCACGCCTTCAGTGGTGGTGAAGCGGCCTGACTTCTTGATCGTCATGCCGATGTTGTATAGGAACATGAGCATCGCGATGACGATGGCGATTTTCGACGGTAGCGGCTGCTCCAGCAGCTTGTTGCCGGTGCCATAGCGAAACAGGTAGCCGATGACCGTGACCACGCCCATCACCGTCCAGAGCACCAACTGCGCGTAGGCCAGCTTGACACTGTACAGCTCGGTGCGCGACTCGTCAGGCACCATCCAGTAGGTGGCGCCCATGAAGCCGCACAGCACCCAGACGATCAGGAGGTTGGTGTGGATGACCTTGGTGACATCGAACGGCAGGATGTACAGGAGTGGGTCGGGCCCCAGGTATTTGGCCGCCGACAGCAGGCCGAACACCAGTTGCAGGCCAAACAGCGAGATGGCCACGGCAAAGTACCAGTAAGCAACGGATTGGGATTTGTATCTCATGAGAGGCTCCGGCGGGAAAACGAAAGCACCGATAGGCGTCCGGCAAGTGAAAGGGTGGGCAAGGCGGACATCACTTGAGCGATGACAGGTAAGCTGTGAGCTGGTCGATTTGCTCGGGCTTCAAGCCTTGGGCGTAGGTGGTCGGCATGAATGACACGCCATTGGCCGAATACATCGCGCCCGGCACCAGATGAACGCTGGGCTCGGCGATCGACTCGTGGATGTAGCCCGCCACGTCCTTGGCGTTGCCTTTGTAGGTGCCCGACGCCAGCAAGGCTTCGGTGCGAGTCTTCAAGCCGGCCAGCGAGGGGCCGGCCATGTTCACTCCCGGCTGTGTCGAGTGGCAGGCGGTGCAGGCCGGTGCCGCGGTGCGGAATATTTTTTCACCCAGGGCAATCGGGTTTTCGCCGCCGGTCGGAGCGGCAGCGGCCGTGGCCTGAGCGACCGCAGGTGCCGCCGCGTCGGCGGGGGGCTGGATGGCGCCCGTGACCATGATCGGGCGAGGCGGCCAGCCTTGGTTGTCGACATGGCTGACCCAGTCGAGAAACGAGATCAAGTCGGTGATGTCGGTCTCGCTCAGGTCCTGTTTGGGCATCAGGCGGCGATGCCGCGTTTCGTCGTAGAACTTGGAAGGGTCGCGCAGGTAGGCCGTCAGGTAGGCCTCGCCGCGGTGCTGGGTAATCTTGGTCAGGTCGGGCGCGAAATACGCGCCTTCGCCAAACAGCGTGTGGCAGTTGATGCAGTTGTTCTTGTGCCAGACATCCTTGCCGCGCGTGACGGACGTGGTGATCTTGTCGGCGTTGGTGAGCTTGCCGAACTGACGGTGGCTGTCAATCGTCAGGCCGACAAAGGCCAGTGCGGCCAGCGTTGAGGCGCCGATGGCAAAGAGGCGGGTTTGTTTTTTGTTCATGTGAAGCGGCTCCTAGACGTTGATGCCCGACCAGTACTTGATCGAGATGAACGCGGCGTAGCAGATCGCCACCAGCATCAACAGCACCACCACATGGCTAAATATTTTAAAAGGACCAATCCACTTGTTCATGAGCGACTCCAACTTGAGCCGGCGAATGTAGCAGGGCGGAGAAGGCGGTTGCGACGAATGGCGATGCGCACACGCAAGGATGCGTCGATCAATGAAGTTGACTTGATTTAAATCAAATTCGCGGCCTTTCCAGGTTGAAGCCAAACTGGGTCTCGCAGGGTCGCCAGAGGTGCGGGCGGTGCACGATGGGACACCGAATGCCCTAACCCAAATGGCCAAAACCGCCGACGCAAGCTGCTGACTCAAGCCATGGAGTACAGCGGAATGTCCTTCGCAGTGGCCAGAGCATCCAGTTGCTGGCGCGTTTGCGTTCGCAGGAAGACGGTGATGGCCCGATGTGCGGCAGGCGCCCGCATGTCGTGCGAAGCGACACCCGCCGCCTCGCACAGTGCGGCGGCAAAGTGCGGCTCCAGTGCCGCCACCGCAACGCGGCCGTCCGCGCACTCGTAGACGCGATAACCCGCATGGGCGCCGCCGACGGCGCCCTCGGGCGTGGTCAGGCCCCAGCTGCGAGGCAGCGCGAGCCAGTGCGCGGCGGCATTGAGCGCGACTTCAATGCGCACGCCGTGGCCGGTCGCGTGCCGTTGCAACAGGGCGCGCAGGACGGCCTCGCTGGCTACCAGCGCGCCGGCCATGTCGGCGTAGAGCGTGGGCGGGAGTTCGGTGCCGGTCACCAGGCCGTTTTCGGCCAGGTAGGTGAGGTCATGTCCCGGCTCCTCGGCGCGAACGCCGCAAGCCCCGACGATGGCCACCAGCGACAACCGCGGATGGCGCGCCTGCAATGCATTCCAGCTCAACCCCAGCTTGTCCAGCGCGGACGGTCGGAACGACGTCAGCAGAACATCGGTTTGTACCAACTGCTCGCGCAGCACTGCCTGGCCCTCGGACGTTTTGAGGTTGGCCTGCCGTACCGCTACTCCTTCGTGCAACGCGGTGTAGGCGGTCGGGTTGTAAGCGCCCATCGGGTCGGCGGATGGCAGCCCGGCCGCTGCCGCCGGTTCAAGCTTGGTGCAGATCGCCCCCATCTCACAGCAGCGCATCAGCGCAGCCGGCCCGGGCAGGTTGAGCGCTAGGCTCAGCACACGCACACCGGCGAGCGGCAAGAAAGGATATGTGACAGGACTTTGCATGGCGGTCGGCTGGAAGGTTGACTACGATTAAAGTTATGGCTGTCCGCACCCCTCAGTCAGGCGTTACAGGCATTATTGATGCGAAACGTTGCTCGTTTGCCCTGAACGCGCGCCGCATCGGCTTCGCCCGCATTGTTCCATCCCAATCGGGCCAGTTGTGCACGCCATCCAGCGGCGATAGATACTGAGGCGGCGCCGTTGCGCCGCGACTTCCTTGTCGCGACGCTGCGCGCCGACAACTTGAAGCCCTCTGGTGACGCTGCATGAACAATCGTATCGAATCGACCCGTCACTGCGACGGCGTGGTCGAACTGCACCTCGCACGTGCCGACAAGATGAACGCCCTCGACCCCGCCATGTTCGACGCCCTGATCGCGGCTGGCGAAGCGCTCTGCCACGACGACGCCGTGCGCGCCGTCGTGCTCGCCGGGCGTGGCAAGGCCTTTTGCGCCGGGCTCGATATGCAGTCGTTCGAGCGCATGGGGCAGGGCGCGGCCGCCGACGTGCTGGGTGCCAACTCGGCCGGCAGCGACCTGCTGACCCGCACGCACGGTATTGCCAATGCCGCGCAACAGATGGCGCTGGTCTGGCGCCAAGTGCCGGTGCCTGTGATCGCGGCCGTGCAGGGCGTTGCGTTCGGCGGTGGCCTGCAGATCGCGCTGGGCGCCGACGTGCGCGTCGTCGCGCCCGACGCAAAGCTCTCGGTCATGGAAATAAAGTGGGGCCTGGTGCCCGACATGGCCGGCATGGTGCTCATGCGCCAACTGGCGCGCGCTGACGTGGTGCGCGAACTCATATTCACTGGCCGCATTTTTTCCGGCGAAGAGGCACTCGGTATGGGCTTTGTCACGCGTCTGGCGCCCGACCCACTGGCTGAGGCGCTGCGCCTCGCGCACGACATCGCGAGTCGAAGCCCGCAGGCGATCCGCGCCGGCAAGCGACTGCTCAACGCATCGGCAAGCGCCACCGACGCGCAGTTGCTGATGGCCGAATCGGTCGAGCAGAAGGTGTTGATCGGCAGTGCCGACCAGACGGAGGCCGTGCGCGCCAACATGGAGCGGCGTGCGCCCCGGTTTGCGGAACACAACGGCACTTGAATTTGAAGGCTTCGAGTCCGGCAGGGATTGAATAAGACTATAAAACCCGCATGGATGCTGGATTTCAGCTGTTATGGTTAGAAAAATACCCCGTTTTGTTCCCCTGTTAAACGGGTTTGAGCCTCCTTGCTTAAATATTAGGCTCAAGTAGCGATATCTATTGAACGTGCTGCGCTGCGAATTATCCAATTGACGTGGCCCCTCACAGGGCGCCACGAGCAATGCGGAGGCACAAATGACAGACAAGAAGCTCAGGCAAATCTTGGCACTGGTGCAAACCCTGACGGTGCGCCAGCGCA
>CAJDTV010000019.1_pt1 | contig 65127 bp, 59 predicted proteins | sample 7389921 | NCBI WGS metagenome assembly CAJDTV01 (sample SAMEA7055654, study PRJEB34461) | soil metagenome | biome: terrestrial ecosystem; feature: Peninsula; material: soil | place: Antarctica | collected 2016 | reverse complement strand
GAGAAACTGACTCAGGCCATCGAAGCCTTCGTGACCCATTACAACAAAACGGCCGCGCCATTCGTCTGGAGAAAACGTGAGGTCAAAGGCGCTCAACTTGGAAATACTATTGTTAACTTACGCAATTAAACACTAATGTCGCGATCGAGGCGTTGCGAGGCGCTTCGCGGCCGCTTCGGAACTCACCTCGGATGACTGCGTCAGGGAAGGTCTCCGAGGATTGAGATCCACGCGCGCCTGTCGCGTCCGGCACTCCAAATCGCCTGGACACCGAGCACCATCAATACGACGACCCCTGCCCATTGGCCCAAACGCCGAAGTGGCTCGGCAGGCTCGGTCACCGCGACCACGAAAAGGGTGGCGCCGACCGCGATGGCGCCAAGGCCGAGAATCGCGTTCCGTACGCGCAAACCCATTGGCAGCGACGCGGATGTTTTCGACTCGGTGCGCGAGCGCTGCGTGGCGGCGCGTGAACGCGGCGGTCTGGAAGGCGGACTGGCCATGGATTAATCCGCATCGAAGCTGTCGCGAAAGCTGAACCAGGTCGAGCTGAAGAACATGGCGGCCATCACCAGTGCGCCGCCGACCATCAAAACGCCCGCCATCGCCGAGCTTCCGGTGCTGGCACCTGCCGCGCCGAGCCCCGTCAGCAATGCTGCGGTGAGACTGAGCACCAGCCCCGCCGCCAGCATGACGCCCAGCCACACCAGACCGAAGATGGTGAGCGCTCCCATATTGCGGATGCAGGCGACGAAGCTGAAGAACAGGCTCTTGGCCGGGGGCACGCGGTGCCAGTGCACCAGCGCGGGTGCGTGCCAGAACGCCAGCGAAAGCGGCAGGTAAAGGATCATGGCGATCCACAGCGCCATCTGAAAATCGGTCGACTCAGCGGTCTCGCGCGTGAGTTCGCCGCCCAGCAGATAAATGCGCGCGAACTGGCCGCCATCGGCCAGCGCCGAGAGCGCCATCACGGCCAGAAAACACACCGCGTAGATCACGCCGAGCACCGCCATCGGCCGGGCGTCGCTGCGTACCGCCTGCAGCGCGGCCAGAAACACGCGGCCCGCGACCGGCTTGTCGGGCTCGGCGGCCTGCGCCGTGGCCGCCATCAGGGCCAGCGTCATGGTCGGCAGCAGCGCCAGCGCCAGCGCGCTGCCCACGAACGGGATTTGCGAGGCGATCGATACCAGCGCCATGAAAAAGAGAAAGAGCGCGATGAAGGCGATTGGCTGGCGCAAGAAGGCCTTGAGTCCGAGACGGACCCAGCCGGCGCCGGTGCGGGCGGGAACGAGATGGAGTTTCATGGTCAGGCCATTGCCGGGGAGGGTTCGTGCCGCGTGGTCGGTTGCGGCGCGTGAGCGCGTTCGCGCAGCACGCGCTCGAAGTGGGCGGGGTCGTGGGGGGTGAGTAGCGCGGCTTCGCGCGGCAGATAGAAATCCCACAGCCGCGAAATCCAGAAGCGCAATGCTGCCGCGCGCAGCATGGCAGGCAGCAAGGCGCGTTCGGCGCCATTGAGCGCGCGCACGGCGCCGTAGGCAGCCAACAGGGCGGCCGCGCGCGCCGCATCGGCGCGGCCGCTCGGCAGGTCGATTGCCCAGTCGTTCAGGCATACCGCCAGATCGAACAGCCAGCTGTCGGTGCCGGCAAAGTAAAAATCGAACACGCCGGTCAGCCGCGGCGCGCCGCCGCCGGTCGCGAACATCGCGTTGTCGCGAAACAGGTCGGCGTGAATCGGGCCGCGCGGCAGCGCTGCATTGGCCGAAGACTGGGCGATGTGGTTCTGGTAGGCTAGCTCGCTTTGCAGCAGCGCCGCCTGCTCGCGGTCGAGACAGGGCAGCACTACGGGCGCCGTCTCGTTCCACCACGGCAGGCCGCGCAGGTTGGGCTGGATGCGCGAAAAGTCGCGCCCGGCGACGTGCATGCGGGCCAGCAGTTGGCCGAGTTCGGCGCAGTGCGCGGGCGTGGGCGCCAGCACGCTGTGGCCGTCGAGCCGCTGCACCACGGCAGCCGGCTTGCCGGCGACGGTGTGGAGCAGTTCGCAAGGTGCGTTGGCCGGCACTTCCAGTGGATGGTCTTGCGGCGGAGCGATGGCGGGGTCGACGGCTGGTTCGGGCACCGGGATGCCACGCGCCGCCAGGTGTTTCATCAGGCAGAGGTAGTAGGGCAACTGCTCGAACCCGAGCCGCTCGAACAGCGTCAGGACGTAGTCGCCGCGTTCGGTGCTGGCGAAATAGTTGGTGTTCTCGATGCCGCCCTGAATGCCGCGCAGCGTGCGCAACGCGCCCAAGCCCAGGCGCTGCATGAGCGCGTCGGCTTCGTCGAATTCAACTTCGGTGAAAACTGCCACGGGCTGGATGGGAGACGGACTCAGAACTTGAGGACGTTCCAGACGCGCGGGCCATTGCCGTCTGGACTGGTTTCGCCCGGATTCGGCGGTACGCCGCTGCTCCCGTCATTGGGCAATACCTGGTAGGCGGGCACGTTGGCCTTGGGAGTCACGGTGATGCTCTGGGTGCGACCGCCATAGCGTTGCTCATCGATGTTGGCGCCGCTGTCCTCGGTGTGGATATTCTCGATCTTCTGGTTTTGCCGCCCCGCGGGTTGCTCGTGATTTTGTAGCGCATGCGGCGCGACAGGCGTGGATTGTGGCGCATTCTGGGCTAGGGCCAGTGCGAAAGGCGCGGCGCAGGCGAACGCCAGCAGGGTGCAGCGGACGAGCGGAACGATGGAGGACGACATGCTTCGATTGTAGGTGGCGCCCCACCGCCCTGTTGTCAGCAAGGGCCGCCGGCGCGCGCGAAAAGAGGGTACGTCGCAGCCGTCCCGCGGCACGGCAAAATGCCTTGATGGCCGACAACAAAACCTTGCTGCTCGTGGACGCTTCGAGCTATCTTTATCGCGCTTTCCACGCCATGCCCGATTTGCGTGCGGTGCCGGGCGACAGCGCCAGCGCGCCGACCGGCGCGATTCGTGGAATGATCAACATGTTGCAGGCGCTGCGACGCGAAGTGCGGGCCGACTACGCGGCCTGCATCTTCGACGCGCCCGGCAAGACTTTCCGCGACGACTGGTACCCCGCCTACAAGGCCAATCGCGCGTCGATGCCCGACGACCTGCGCAGCCAGATCGAACCGATCCACGCGGTGGTGCGCATGCTCGGCTGGCCAGTGTTGTGCGTGCCTGGCATCGAAGCTGACGACGTGATCGGCACGCTGGCCAAAACGGCCGCCAGTCAGGGCCTGGAAGTGATCGTCTCCAGCGGCGACAAGGACCTGGCCCAATTGGTCGACGGGCGCATCACCATCATCGACACCATGAGCGGCAAGAAGCGCGACGTGGCCGGCGTGACGGCGGAATTTGGCGTGCCGCCGAGCCTGATGATCGACTACCAGACTCTGGTCGGCGACACGGTTGACAACGTGCCGGGCGTAGACAAGGTTGGCCCCAAAACGGCAGTGAAGTGGCTGCTCGAGTACGGCTCGCTCGATGCGCTGGTGGCACGCGCCGGCGAGGTCAAGGGGCAGGCCGGCGAAAACCTGCGCAAGGCGCTCGACTGGTTGCCTCAGGGCCGCCGGTTAGTCACGGTGCATACCGATTGCGATTTAAGCGCCCATGTCGAGGGCCTACCTGATATGAATTCGATAGCAATTAACGCCCAGCAGACGGGCGATTTGAAAGTCTTTTACGAGAAATTCGGCTTCAAGTCGCTGGTCAAATCACTGGAAGCCCACGAGGCTTCGCCCGAGTTGCCGCAAGATAGCAAGAAGCGCAAGGGCGCCGCAGGCGGCACCGGTCTGTTCGACGACCCCAGTTTTGCCGCCGCCTCGCAGGCCAGCCACCTGGCGTATGACACCGTCATGACGTGGGAGGCGTTCGACGCCTGGTTGGCGAAGATCGAGGGCGCCGATCTGGTGGCGCTCGACACCGAGACCACCTCGCTCGACGAGATGCGGGCCGAGATCGTCGGGGTCTCGTTCAGCGTGACGCCGGGCGAGGCCGCGTACATCCCGCTGGCGCACAATTACCCCGACGCGCCGGTGCAACTCAATCGCGAGCAAGTGCTGGCCCGCCTCAAGCCCTGGCTCGAAAACGGCGCCCGGAAAAAGCTCGGGCAGCACGTCAAGTACGACCGCCACGTGTTCGCCAACCACGGCATCGAGGTGCACGGCTACACGCACGACACCATGCTGCAAAGCTATGTGCTCGAAGTGCACAAGCCGCACGGCCTGGCCAGCCTGGCCGAGCGCCACCTGGGACGCAGCGGCATCAACTATGTCGACCTGTGCGGCAAGGGCGTGCACCAGATCTCGTTCAGCCAGGTTGATGTCGCCAAGGCAGCCGAGTATTCGTGCGAAGACTCCGACCAGACGCTCGACGTGCATCGCGCCCTGTGGCCACGTCTTGAGGCCGATGCCAAGCTGCGCTACATCTACGAGCTTGAAATCGCCAGCAGCGAGGTGCTCTATCGCATCGAGCGAAACGGCGTGCTGATCGACGCCCCGATACTTGCGCTGCAAAGTAACGAGTTGGGCAAGCGCATCCTGGCGCTGGAGACCGAGGCGTATGCGCTGGCCGGACAGCCCTTCAACCTGGGCAGCCCCAAGCAGATTGGCGACATCTTCTTCAATAAGCTGGGCCTGCCGGTGGTCAAGAAAACGCCGAGCGGCGCGCCCAGCACCGACGAAGAGGTGCTGGAGAAGCTGGCCGAGAACTACCCGCTGCCCGCCAAGATCCTGGAGCACCGGGGCCTGTCGAAACTGAAGGGCACCTACACCGACAAGCTCGGCCAGCTCGCCAACCCACGCACCGGTCGCGTGCACACGCACTACGCGCAGGCTGTCGCCGTCACCGGGCGGCTGTCCAGCAACGACCCCAACCTGCAGAACATCCCGATCCGCACGCCCGAAGGCCGGCGCGTGCGCGAGGCTTTCGTGGCGCCCGCCGGCTCGGTGATCGCCAGTGCCGACTACTCGCAGATCGAACTGCGCATCATGGCGCACATCAGTGGCGACGCCTCGCTGCTGCGCGCCTTCCACGAAGGCATGGACGTGCACCGCGCGACCGCCGCCGAGGTGTTCGGCGTGGCGCCCGGGCAGGTGTCGAGCGAGCAGCGCCGCTACGCCAAGGTGATCAACTTCGGGCTGATCTACGGCATGAGCAGCTATGGCCTGGCGAAGAACCTGGGTATCGACAACACCGCGGCCAAGAACTACATCGAGCGCTACTTTGCGCGCTACCCCGGCGTCAAGGCCTACATGGACGAGACGCGGTTGAGCGCCAAGGCCAAGGGCTACGTCGAAACGGTCTTCGGCCGGCGCCTGTACCTGCCGGAAATCAATTCGCCGAACGGCCCGCGCCGGGGCGGCGCCGAGCGTGCCGCCATCAACGCGCCGATGCAGGGCACGGCGGCCGACCTCATCAAGCTGAGCATGGTCAAGGTGCAGGAGGTGCTTGACGCGCAGCAGTGCGCCACCAGGATGATCATGCAGGTGCACGACGAACTGGTATTCGAGGTACCCGAGGCCGAAGTGGAATGGGTGCGCACCGAGATTCCGCGCATCATGGGCGGCGTGGCCGATCTCAAGGTGCCGCTCGTGGCCGAGATTGGCGTCGGCGCGAACTGGGATCAGGCGCATTGACGGCCGTCTGAAACAAGTGCATCGAGCTTGAAGCCGCCATCGAACCGGAGATGCAACCATGACCCCATCCGAAAACCGCTCCGATCTGCAATGCCACGTCGATTCACTGCACCCGGGCGTCGGCGGCGAGCACGGCGCGACGCGCCGTGGCGCGTTGAAACTGGCCATCGGCGTCGGCTACGCGGCCGCGACACTGCCGATCGCGGCGCACGCCGTCATCAAGACGCCGGACCACGGGTTAGATGCCGGCGTGGTGAGCTACACCAGCGATGGCTTCGAGGTGCCGGCCTATGGCGCCGCGCCGGCCGACAAGGAAGGCTTGCCGGTCATTCTGGTGGTGCAGGAGATCTTCGGCGTGACCGACTACATCGCCGACGTCTGCCGCCGCTTTGCCCGGCTTGGCTACCTCGCGATTGCGCCCGAGCTGTACGCGCGCCAGGGTGACGCCCGCAGCTACACCGACATCCCGCGGCTCATGAGCGAGGTGGTGAACAAGGCCTCCGACGCGCAGGTCATGGCCGACCTCGACGGCGCGCTCCGGTGGGCCGGCGCCAACGGCGGTGACCTGGAGCGGGCCGGCATCACTGGTTTTTGCCGCGGCGGGCGCACCGTATGGCTCTATGCCGCGCACGGCGCGGCGAACCGGGCCAATGGGGCGAGTGCGGTCAAGGCTGGCGTGGCGTGGTACGGGCCATTGGCCGGCACGCCCAGCGCGCTGCAGCCGCGCAGTCCACTCGATGTGGCCGCCGCACTCAAGGCGCCGGTGCTGGGCCTCTATGGCGCCAAGGATGCAGGCATCCCGCTTGACACGATTGATAAGATGAAAACCGTTCTGGCAGCCGGCTCGCCGGCAGCCAAGGCGTCGCAAATCGTGGTCTACCCGGAAGCCGGTCATGGCTTTCATGCCGACTACCGGCCCAGTTACGTCAAGGCCGCGGCCGAAGACGGCTGGCAGCGCACGCTGGCCTGGTTCAAGGCCCACGGCGTGGTGTGACGCTTTCGCGCTGTTGCTTTTCTGACCCGAAGCCGTCACCTGACGGCTTTTTATATTTTTGAATGAAAAAGGCCGCAAGCGCCCACCCTACTTGCGCAACCAGCTATGAATCTGCTAGCAATTGTTGTGGCCACCCTGGCCGCGGGCATCGGCAGCGTGTGGATCGCCGCCACGCTGATGCGGCTTGGCATTGACCGTGGCGGCGACGGGCAGCGGGCCCAGTACCTGCTGAGCCTCGCGGCCGGGGCGCTGCTAGCCACGGCTTTCATGCACCTGCTGCCCGAGGCGTTCGAAAGCGGCGTCGCGCCGGCCACGCTGTTTGGCATGTTGCTGTTCGGGCTGGTGTTCTTTTTTCTACTCGACAAGGCCGAGTTGTGGCACCACGGGCACGAGCACCATCACTTGCCGGGTCTGGCCGATCCGCAGCGGCCGCGCCCGTCGCCCGACTCGTCGCGCGGTACGTCGCATGATCATCACGCCGGTAACCGCCACGCGGCGCAGCGCACCGGTGGCTGGGCCGTACTGACCGGCGACAGCGTGCACTGCTTTGGCGACGGTATCCTGATCGCTTCGGCCTTCATGGCCGACCTGCAATTGGGCGCGGTGGCCGCGCTGGCGGTGCTGGTACACGAGGTGCCGCATCATATCGGCGATCTGGTGGTGCTGCGGCAAACCTCGCCCGATGCGCGGGTGGCGCTGTTCAAGGTGTCGCTGGCGGGCACCGTCACGGTGCTGGGCGGCGTGGTGGGCTGGTGGCTGGTCGACCAGTTGAATAGCTTGCTGCCGTATTTTCTGGTGCTCGCCGCCAGCAGCTTTGTTTACGTCGCGCTGGCCGACCTGATCCCGCAATTGCAACGCAAGCTCGACGCCCGCCAGACCGGATTCCAGATCGCATGGCTGGCCGTGGGCATTGCGCTGGTCACGCTGGTTAGCGGATGGGGCGATCATGGCCACGAAGGCGGGCACGGCCACGATCACGTCAGCCGGGCCGCTGGCGTGTCTGCGCCGCCGCAGGCGTCGGTCCCGGTGGCGCCGCGCGCTCCCGGCCAATAGCGCGCCGAAAGTCGTGTCCGGGCTGCGCGGCGTCGCTCCTCAACGCACGCAGGCCGTGTCCGCGCCATGCGATCGATGCCGCGCTAGCGCTGTCATGGCCGATGGGCGCGCGGTACTTCAGTTGGCGCGTTATCCGACACGAATGTTGCTTGTGCGCTGTAGCGCGCGGCGGGTAAGACACTGAACATGGGGTTTCTCATCGGTTGTTCCGATGTTTCTCGTTCCACACCGTGCAGACAAGGAGTTCCATCATGACCCGCACAACCCTTACACCGCGTCGGCGCAAGCCGGCTGCCGTTCGTCCCGGTCCCGCAGGGGAGGATGATGCACCCGAGTCAACCGAAGATGGGTCCGACGAACTGGCCGAGGAAACGGGTATCGACCTCAGCGACGCCAGCGAACTCGATGCCGACCACGTCCTGTCGGACGAAGAGTCGGACCGCGTGCTGCAGGCGCCCGACTGAATCGGAATGCTACTGTTCCGATCACTGCTGACGCCCGACCAACGGGCGCTGGCGGCTTGTTTGGTATGAAAATTCAACTTGTGCGGTGCGCTATTCCAGCGTGAAGCCGGCCTTGATCGTGACCTGCCAGTGCTCAATCTGGCCGTCCACTACGTGGCCGCGCGTTTCGGTCACTTCGAACCACTGGATGCCGCGCACCGATTCGCTCGCCTTTGCAAGGGCGCGCTGCACCGCGTCGTCGCTGCTGGTAGTCGAGGTGCCGGTGAGTTCGAGTAGTTTGTAGACATGGCTGCTCATGAGGAGTCTCCTGACGTTGGGACGACAGTGCCGACGCGGCACGGGTGAACGGAAGGTTCATCATAGGCCGCCCCAGATCGCGTTGAAATAGACCATTTTTCTCCGGTGGCGAAGCCACGTAGGCCCTCCTTCGACTGTTGTTCCAGATCCGACGACGCCCACGCTTGTGACACGCTGCGCGCGCTTCGTGTCACTCTGCCAACGCGCCGGTGGGGGTAACACCCTCGGCCCCGCAACGTTCCGTTCCATGGCGTTATTTGCTGGGTCTGGCCGGTTTCAGGGGTGGCGGATTGCGTGAAGCGCGGTGACGCAGGTGAGTGACGCCGCTCAGTGGGCCGCAGCGGTTCTGCCCGCAGTACGGCTGTCGCATTACGGCTTTTTCTCATCAGCCGCACGGTGCTCATGCGGCTGACCTCGCGATGCTCTTTGCTGCTGCTCTTGCGCTCGACGTTGTTCGGCCTGGAGTTGCAGTTCGGCGTGCATCTGCGCCTGCTGCCCGGCCTGCTGCCGTCGTGCCTGCTCTTGCAGGGCCACCTGGGCCTGTTGCTGCCGCATCTGCATCTGCATCTGTTGCGCCTGCGCGGCCTGGGCTCGCTCAGCCTGGTGTGCCTGCTGGCGTTGCATCTGTTCCTGTTCCTGCTGCTGATGGGCCTGCGCTTGCCGCGCCTGTGACTGCGCCTGCATCTGATACCTGCGCGCATGCTCCTGCTCGGCTTGTTGCTGATGGGCCTGTGTTTGGGCTTGTTGGTCCTGTTGGACGCGGATGTGCTCCGCCTGCAGTCTGCGCGTCTGCTCTTGTTGCTGGCGCGCCGCCTGTTGCTGCTGGATTAGTTGGGACTGCGCCTGCCGTGCCTGGGTTTGCTCCGCCTGATGTGCTTGCTCGCGCTGCATCTGCTGCTGCTGCTGCTGTTGCTGCTGCTGTTGCTGCTGCTGTTGCTGTTGCTGCTGCTGTTGCGCGCCAGCCTGAGCCTGACGCGTCGCTGCCTGAGCCTGTTGCGCGCGCAGCTGTTCCTCTTGCTGTTGATGCGCTTGCGCTTGCTGTGCCTGCTGGCGGCGTGCCTGCTCCTGTTGCAGGCGTGCTTGCTCCTGCTGTATTTGTGGTGCGGCCAATTGCGCTGGCGGGGCTGCCTGCTGCATCTGCTGGCGACGTGCCTGCTCTTGTTGTTGGCGCAGTTGCACCTGGGCTTCGGCGTGGGCCTGCGCTTGCTGCGCCTGCTGCTGGCGCAACTGCTCCAGTTGCTCCTGCTGCCGCGCCTGTGCTGCCTGCGCCTGCAGCGCGGCCGCTTGCCGTGACTGGACCTGCAGCATCTGCCGCGCCTGCTCTGCCTGTTGCGCCTGTTGTCCTGGTGTGTCGTTGGTGTAAACGTTCCTCACGTTGTTGACCGTTCTGACGCTGTTCACGACCGTGTTCGAGCGCGAGACGTAGGCTGCGTCGTTGTAGACCACGGCGGCGCGATTGAAGTCGGGGCGCTGATCGTGGCGGCCACGGCTGTAGTCGCTGCCGCGATCACGATCATGGTCACGGCGCCGGCCGGAGTCGCCCCAGTCCATGCCCCACGCGTGCCAGCCCCAGCCGTGGCGTTCGAGCGCGGCGCCGACCACCACGCCGGCGCCGAAGCCGAGCGCGCCCGCGGCCGCAACTTGCGCACCGGTGTACCCCGGCACGGCGTAAATCGGCACGTCGGGGGCGTGGTATGCATACCCCGGATAGACCGGCACCGGGGCGCCGTAGATGACTTGAGGGTCGTAGCGAGGCACGTAGACCACATCGGGCTGCGTCTCCTCGATGGTGATCAGCTGCGGTGGCGCATCGACCACGAACGGGCCCTGGTACAGCATCGCTGCATTGGGGTTGGGTGCATAAGGCGGTGGGCGCACCGGCGCCGTGCTGCTCGCGATGCGCAGCTTCGAGTTACTCTGGAGGTGGCCGGCTTTAGACGCCCGCTGACGCATGACCTGGATCGCATTCATCACGTCTCCGGGGTCGTTGTAGTAGGCCTGCCCGAGCGACGTGGTCCACGGTACATTGCCGGCCATCTGGTTGAGCACGCTGCGGAACGCGGTCAGCGACTTGATGCTGGGGTCCCACGGTTGCAGATTGGCGGCGTCGGCCAGCGGACCCGCCTTCAGTGTCGCATTTTTCGCCAGCCAGTCGTGCGCCGCGGCGACTTCGTCGGGGTAGGTGGCGCCAGCCAGCACCTGCGCCACCAGCTTGTCGGGGTACAGCGCAATCGGCGCGACCAGCTGGTAGAGCTGCTCGGCGGTAAGCGGCACATAGGCCGCAGCAGCCGTTACCGGCGCGCCAGTGGGCGCAGTGGTGACCGATGGCGCCGCTGTTGCTGGCGCTGCGGCGGCGGGCCGGCTCTCGTTCCTGTTGCAGCCGGTCAGCACCAGCGCGCCGATGCACGCTGAGACCGTCAACATTCTGGATACCACGAGGGGAGCGCGTGTCATGAGAAGTTTCCTGGAGCAGGTTGCGACGGTCTTTCGGCCGGATCTTCACCTTCAACGCCGGCGGGCGACGCGCGATGACAGTGCCTTGCCATCCAGGTGCAACGGCCTGTATCGGTGGGGGGCTGCGGATCTGACCGCGTCTCGCTCGCGAGCCGTACCCTGAGGCAGACGGCGGACGGTTCGGGTCGATGTTGCTCGGTCCGTGACGGCGATCAGATGCTATTGTATTTATAGCCGTCACCTCCCGTGGAGTGGGCGCCAGCGCCTTGGTTGGTGTTGGGGATCAACCGCGACGCGTGGCCTGCCTCAGGGCTGCGTGCCCTGCCGGGTCGGCAGGCCGGGCGTGTTGCTCCACTCGCTCCAGCTGCCTGCGTACAGCGCCGTCGGGCCCAACCCGGCGAGTTGCATCGCCAGCACGTTGGGCACCGCGCTCACACCGCTGCCGCAGTGGTGAACCACCGTGGCGGCATCGCGGCCAGCCAGCAGTGCCTCGAACTCGGCGCGCAACTGCGCGGCTGGTTTGAACATGCCGTCCGGCGCGAAGTTCTCTGTGAATGGGCGGTTCAGCGCGCCGGGGATGTGGCCGGCAATCGGGTCCATGGGCTCGACCTCGCCGCGATAGCGCTGCGCACCGCGCGCATCGATCAGCGTCTGCGCGGGGGTGTCCAGGCGCCGCGCGACGCTGGCGGTGTCGGTCAGAGCGACGAGGGCGGAGCCAGCGACAAAGTTCGAGCGGAACGGCGCCGGCACTTCGCCGGAGGCGACCGGGTAGCCGGCCGCCTGCCAGGCGGCGAGGCCGCCGTCGAGCACCGCCGCGGCGTCGTGGCCGATCCACTTGAGCATCCACCACAACCGACCGCAGTAGCTGTTGCCGTTGCGGTCGTACACCACAGCCTGCATGTCGTTGGAAAAGCCGACGCTCGACAGCCAGGCCGCGAACTTATGACGGCTGGGCAACGGATGGCGCCCGCCCGAGGCCGGTTCGCCTTCGTCCGCGTTGGCGATCACGACGCCGCCGTGACCCGGAGCACCGTGGCGGGCACTCAGGGCGGCGTCGAGGTCGGCATGGCGCGCGCCCGGAATGTGAGTTTCAGCGTATTGCCGCGCACCGGCTTCGGGACGCGTCAGGTCGAAGCTGCAGTCGAACACCATCAATGAGCCGCGGGCAGATTGCAACGCCTGCAGTTGGGTGGCCGAAATGAGGGTGGTGTACGTCATGCGGAGCTCCTGAAGTGGAAATGAATTGTGCAGGCAGGGCAGGTCGCCTGCCTGCCGTGCCGTGCAAGACTTCACGCGGATCGTGCTTTTTCCGGGCCCGGCGTCCTGTGCTCTGTGTCCCGCGCGCTGTGGATAATGGCGTTGCTGACGTTCTGCCTGGCTGACCGTTCATCGCTCCTCGGCGGGCGCTTGCGGCACTGCGCGCTGGCGCAGTGCCGTCGCCGCGATGCCGCTGGCGATGATCAATGCCATGCCACCCCATGCCGAAGCGCTGATGCGGTCGCCAAACAGGACCAGTCCGTAGGCGGCGCCAAACACGATGCCTGAGTACTGCAGGTTGGCCACCACCAGCGTAGCGCCGGGGGTGTGGGCGCGGGCGTAGGCGCGCGTCATGCACAGCTGTCCTCCCACGGCCAGCACGCCAATGGGCAACAGCCAGAGCGCGTGGCCCGAGGTCCAGACCTCGGCCGGTGCAAAGCCTTCCATCACCGTCACCAGGCCACCGGCGACGGCGGAGCCGACCGAGAAGTAAAACACCACCCGTGTTTCAGGCTCACCCAGGCGCGACAGCGCCACCACCTGCATGTAGGCAAAGGCGGCCATCACGCCCGACAGGAGGCCGATCATTCCGGCGAAGCCTTGGTGGGCGCCGATCGTCGGGCGCAGCATCATGACGACGCCGGCAAAGCCGATCAGCACGGTGAAAACCAGCGGGCCTTGCAATGGCGGGCGCGGCACGCGGCCGTCGCGCGCCGGTACTGGCATCCAGGCCAGCAGCGAGCCGCCGATCAGAAATGCGGCGATCCAGATGCTACTCATGTAGTTGAGCGTCATGGCAGTCGCCAGCGAGAGGTGGGCGATGGCGTAGAACCAGGCGCCCATCGACGCCACTCCGATCAGGCTGCGCCAGGCATGCATGCCTGGGTAGCGCGTGGCAAGCGGCACGCCGCGGCTGCGCGCCATCGCCCACAAGAACACGATGCCGATCAGGCCGCGCCAGAAGATCAGTTCGGCGCTGGAGAACCACGCCGACGCCACTTTGACGCACACGCCCATGCTGGCAAACAGCAGTGCGGCCAGCACCATCCACAAGGCTTGCACTACTCGCTCATCTCCAAGCTTTGGGCACTTCGTGTCGCTTCGCCAACCCCCTTGCAGGGTGCAACACCAGCGGGCCGGCAAAGCCGGTTCCGCGGTGTTTGCCCGAGAACACCCATGCCCGGTGCAGCCATCAGGATGATTGCTGCATTTCGCCCAGGTACCACTCGTGGAACTGCTGCATGCCGTCTTCCATCGGACTTTGGTAGGGGCCGCTCTCGTTGTCGCCGCGCTGCATGAGAGCTCGCCGGCCGGCATCCATGCGCTCGGCGATCTCATCGTCCTCGACGCAGGTTTCCATGTAGGCGGCCTGCTGCGATTCGACAAACTGGCGCTCGAAGGCGACTATTTCCTCGGGGTAGAAAAACTCCACCATGTTGAGCGTTTGTTGCGGCCCGACCGGGTGCAACGTGGACACCGTAAGCACGTGCGGATACCACTCGACCATGATGTGCGGGTAGTAGGTCAGCCAGATGGCGCCGTACTTGGGCGGCCGGCCTTCGCGGTACTTGAGCAACTGCTCTTGCCAGCGCTGGTACGCCGGACTGCCGGCCCGCCCGAGCCGGTTGGCGACGCCAACGGTTTGCACCGAGTGATGCTCGCCAAACTCCCAGCGCAGGTCGTCGCAAGTCACGAAGCTGCCCAGACCGGGGTGGAACGGGCCGACATGGTAGTCCTCCAGATAGACCTCGATGAAGGTTTTCCAGTTGTAGTTGCACTCGTGCAGCTCGACGCGGTCGAGCGCGTAGCCCGAAAAGTCGAGATCGGCGCGCGGGCCCAGACGCGCTAGGTCGGCGCCGATGTCGCGACCGTTGTTCTCGAACAGCAGGCCGTTCCATTGCGTCAGCGGGTAGTTGTGCAGGTCGAGGCAGGGGTCGCGCTCAAAATGAGGCGCCCCGATCAGCGTGCCGGTGGTGCGCGCGTCACTCGCGGCATAGGTCCAGCGGTGCAGCGGGCAGACGATGTTCGCGCCGGCGCCGCCCTCGAGCTGGCCGCGGTCTTGCAGGATCAGCGCCTGCCGATGCCGGCAAACGTTGGAGATCAGCTCGACGCCCTTGGGAGTGTGCACCAGCGCCCGGCCCTGATGCTCCTGCGGCAGGGTGTGAAAGTCGCCGACTTCGGGAACGGCCAGCCGGTGGCCGACGTAACGCGGCCCCTGGGCGAAAAGCGCCTGCAATTCGAGCGCGTACAGCGCTTCATCGAAGTACGCGGAAACCGGGAGTGGACTTGTAGCCAGCGTCAGTTGAGGACTTAAATCAGACATGAATGACCTGACCAAGCTCCCTGCATAGAGAATCGAGGGAGAAACGAGGGGGAAAAAGGGCAGGGCACCGTCCAGAGTACGGACGTTGGCCGGGAAAACGAGCCGACGGAACTCGCCAGCCGCGCGAGGGGCGATTGTAGCCGGGGGGGGCGTCTTCACGCCGTCACTCTAAAATGGCGTGTTTCACCCCCTCTTGACCGCATGCCCAAGGCGCCTTCCTCATCTCCGACCAGCCTGACGGCCCTGCCCGCTATCGACACCGCGCCCGCCAGCTACGAAGCCGGCCTGCAGGAGCTCGAACAGCTGGTGGCTGAACTGGAATCAGGCCAGCTGCCACTCGACCGGTTGCTCGGCAGCTACCAGCGTGGCGCCGCGTTGCTGTCCTTTTGCCGCGACAAGCTCACGGCGGTCGAAGACCAGATCAAGGTGCTCGACGCCGGCAGCCTCAAGGTTTGGACCGCCGAATGACAACGCTCGCCGCCGCGTCCCGGAATGCCCTTCGATCGGCGCCGTGGAGCGCTGGCCAGCTGGCTGGCTGGAGTACGGCGCATCTGGCGCGCGTTGAATCGGCCCTGATGCGCTGGGTGGGGGTCGACGCCCCGGTTCGCCTGGGCGATGCCATGCGCTATGCGGTGCTCGACGGCGGCAAGCGGCTGCGTCCGTTGCTGGTCTTTGCGGCCAGCGAGGCGGTCGCCGGATCCGCGTCGCCGGCGCTGCGTGCCCGGGTCGACCAGGCGGCGCTGCGCGCCGCGTGCGCTGTCGAGCTCATCCATGCGTATTCGCTGGTGCACGACGACCTGCCGTGCATGGACGACGACGTGCTGCGCCGAGGCAAGCCTACGGTGCACGTCCAGTTCGGGGTGGCCGAGGCACTGCTGGCCGGCGATGCGCTGCAGGCGCTTGCGTTCGAGCTGTTGACGCCGGCGGATGCGGGCGAGGGCGCTGGCGTGATCGCGGCGCCTCTGCAGGCCACGCTGTGCCGCCTGCTGGCGCGCGCCGCCGGCAGCCAGGGCATGGCGGGCGGCCAGGCCATCGATCTGGCGAGCGTGGGCCGTGCGCTCGACGAGGCGCAGTTGCGCCAGATGCATCGCCAAAAGACCGGCGCGCTGCTGCAAGGCAGCGTGGAGATGGGCGCCGCCTGCGCCGACCTCGCCGAGGCGACCGCGTTGGGGGCGCTGCGCAGTTACGGCGCCGCGCTCGGGCTGGCGTTCCAGGTGGTCGACGACATCCTGGACGTCACGGCCGATTCGCACACGCTGGGCAAGACCGCCGGCAAGGATGCCGCCAGCGACAAGCCCACTTACGTTTCATTGCTTGGCCTGCAGGGCGCTCGCACCGAGGCACGTCAACTGTTGGAGGAGGCGCTCACCGCGCTCGATCGCAGTGGGCTGGCCGATACCGGCGCGCTGGCCGCGCTGGCCCACATGGTCGTGGACCGCGATCGATAACCCGACACACATGGCTGCGCTGCTCCCCACTCTCGACGACCCGTCCCAATTGCGCCAGTTCGATCGCGATCAGCTCAAGCAGCTGGCCGGCGAGCTGCGCGCCTGCGTGCTCGACAACGTGTCTCGCACCGGCGGCCACCTGAGCTCCAACCTCGGCACCGTCGAGCTGACGATCGCGCTGCACAAGGTTTTCAACACGCCGTATGACCGCCTGGTGTGGGACGTCGGCCACCAGACCTATCCGCACAAGATCCTGACGGGCCGCCGCGAGCGCATGCCGAGCCTGCGCCAGTTGGGTGGCATGTCGGGCTTTCCCCAGCGCAGCGAAAGCGAGTACGACACCTTCGGCACCGCGCATTCTTCGACCAGCATTTCCGCAGCGCTCGGCATGGCGATGGCGGCCAGGCAAAAAGGCGAAGACCGGCACGCGGTGGCCGTCATCGGCGACGGCGCGCTGACGGCCGGCATGGCGTTCGAGGCGCTCAACAACGCCGGCGTCAGCGATTGCCGGCTGCTGGTGATCCTGAACGACAACGACATGTCGATCAGCCCGCCGGTCGGCGCGCTCAATCGCTACCTCGCTCAGTTGATGAGCGGGCGTTTCTACGCCACCGCCAAGAATGTCGGCAAGAACGTGCTCAAGGGCGCACCGCCGTTGCTCGAGCTGGCTCGCCGGCTGGAGCAACACGCTAAGGGAATGGTGGTGCCGGGCACCTTGTTTGAGCAGTTCGGCTTCAACTATGTCGGGCCGATCGATGGTCATGATCTCGATTCGCTGATTCCGACGCTGGAAAACCTGAAGAACCTGGAGGGTCCGCAGTTCCTGCATGTGGTCACCAAGAAGGGGCAGGGCTACAAGCTGGCCGAGGTCGACCCCGTCGCCTATCACGGGCCGGGCAAGTTCGACCTGGCCATTGGACTGGTCAAGCCGGCAACACCGCCCAAGCAGACCTTTACCCAGGTGTTCGGCCAGTGGTTGTGCGACATGGCCGCCCAGGACGGGCGCCTGGTTGGCATCACGCCGGCGATGCGCGAGGGCTCCGGCCTGGTCGAGTTCGAGCGCCTTTTTCCGGGCCGTTACTACGACGTCGGCATTGCCGAGCAGCACGCTGTCACCTTCGCCGCCGGTCTCGCGTGCGAGGGGCTCAAGCCGGTCGTGGCAATCTATTCGACCTTCCTGCAGCGCGGCTACGACCAGTTGATCCACGACGTGGCCATTCAAAACTTGCCGGTGGTGTTCGCGCTCGACCGCGCCGGACTGGTGGGTGCCGATGGCGCGACCCATGCAGGCGCCTACGACATTGCTTTCTTGCGCTGCATTCCGAACATGAGTGTCGCCTGTCCGGCCGACGAGGCTGAGTGCCGGCAATTGCTCAGCAGCGCATACGCGCAGAACCATCCGGTCGCAGTGCGCTATCCGCGTGGTGCCGGTGCCGGCGTCACGCCGCATCTCTCGCTCGATGCGTTGCCGTTCGGCAAGGCTGAAATCCGCCGCACGGGAAAGCGCATCGCGATCCTGGCGTTTGGCACGCTGCTGTACCCGGCGCTGGCGGCCGCCGAGGCGCTCGACGCCACAGTCGTCAACATGCGCTGGGCCAAGCCGCTCGATGTCGATCTGCTGCTGCAGGCCGCACGTGGCCACGAACAACTCGTGACCGTGGAAGAGGGCGTCATCATGGGCGGCGCAGGCAGCGCGGTATTGGAAGCGCTGCAGGCCGCTGGCGTGCAAAGGCCGGTGCTTCAACTTGGCTTGCCCGATCGGTTCATCGAGCATGGCGACCCGGTCAAGCTGCTGGCGCTGCAGGGGTTGGATGCCGCCGGCATCGAGCGCAGCATTCGCCAGTGGGCCGGCTTGCGGCGAGGCGCACTGTCGGCAGCCGCCTGACGACGCGGCCCAACACGGAGGTGTTGCGCTGAGCGCGGCGCCGGCCGGCCCGTGCGTTGTCGTGCCGTGGCGTGACTTGACGTGGCAATGGACGCGGGCAGCACGAGCCGTGCATACGCCGACGCCCTGTGTTTTTGCGCAGGGAAAACCCCCACCGGCGGAGGCAACCCCGGTTTTTACAATTGGCTACCAATCTGCGCTCTCTCGAGCGCTGCAGGCTTTTCTTTTTTTCACCGCTGGAGTTCATGTTCATGGATCGTCGTTCACTCATCAAGCACGCAGGCATCGCAGGCGTGTTGGCCGCCGGCATGGCACCGGCAGCACATGCGCAAGCCAGCGTCCGCTGGCGCATGGCCGCCAGTTTCCCCAAGTCGCTCGACACCATTTTTGGCAGTGGCGAAATGTTCGCCAAGACCGTCAAAGATCTGTCGGGCGGCAAGTTCGAGGTGTCGGTGCATGCCGCTGGCGAGTTAATGCCCGCGTTCGGCGTGGTCGATGCCGTCCAGAACGGCACGGTCGAGATGGCGCTCACGGCGCCTTATTACTTCACCGGCAAGGACCCTATTTTTGCGTTCGGCTGCGCAGTACCTTTTGGTTTCAATGCGCGCCAGATGGACTCCTGGATGGAGCACGGCAATGGCCGCAAGTTGATGGACGCGTTCTACGCCGCCTACAACATCAAGAGCCGCAGCGCGGGTAACACCGGCACGCAAATGGGCGGCTGGTATCGCAAGGAAATCAAGACCGTGAAAGACCTCCAGGGTTTGAAGATGCGGCTGGGCGGCGGCTTGTTTGGCGAAGCCATGCAAAAGCTCGGCGTCGTACCGCAGAACATGCCCGCCGGCGATGTGTACCAAGCACTTGAAAAAGGCACGCTCGATGCCGTGGAGTTCGTTGGCCCGTACGACGACGAAAAACTCGGTTTCAACAAGGTCGCACCGTACTACTACTACCCCGGCTGGTGGGAAGGCGGTGCCGAACTGGAGTTCTTCATCAACACCAAGGCTTATGCCGCACTAACTCCCGAGTTCAAGGCCATCGTTGATGCTGCCACGGCCGTCGCGGCGCGCGACATGACGGCCAAGTACGACGCCGTCAATCCGGTCGCATTGAAGAAACTGGTGGCCGCTAAGACCCAGCTCAAGCCATTTTCCAAGGAGCTCATGGATGCCGGCTTCAAGGCTTCCATGGAGGTGTTTGCCGAGCACGAAGCCAAGTCGCCCGAGTTCAAGAAGATTCATCAGGACATGCGCTCTTTCCAGCGCGACCAGATCTTGTGGGCGCGTTTCTCGGAGTTCCGCTTCGACAGCTATATGGCGACTGTCAAACTGTAAGTTTCCCCGGACAGGGCTGCCTTTTTTCGGGCCGTGCCCGACGGGTATCGACAGACCCGGGCTGACCGCACCGGATATGAAGGATTGGGCAGTTTTTTTGATTCCCCGCGATGCACCTGAATGCATCATTTTTGTGCGCCTTTTAGGAGATTCCAATGGATCGTCGTTCTCTCATCCAAAAAGCCGGGCTCGCTGGCATCCTGGCCGCAGGCATCGCGCCCGCAGTGCATGCCCAGGCGGCCGTGCGTTGGCGCCTGGCGTCGAGTTTTCCGAAGTCGCTGGATACCATCTATGGCTCGGCCGAGGTGTTTTCCAAAGCTGTGAAGGACATGTCCGGCGGCAAGTTCGAGGTGTCGGTGCATGCGGCTGGCGAACTGATGCCAGCCTTCGGCGTCGTAGATGGCGTGCAGAACGGCACGGTCGAAATTGCCCATACCGCGCCTTACTATTTCTTTGGAAAGAACGAGGCTTTTGCCATTGGCGGAGCGATTCCGTTTGGCATGAACTCACGCCAGTTGACAGCCTGGGTCCTTGACGGCAATGGCGGCAAGCTGATGCGCGAGTTTTATGCCAAGTACAACATCGTCAATTTTGTCGGCGGCAACACGGGCGCGCAAATGGGTGGCTGGTTTCGCAAGGAGGTCAAGACGCCCGCCGATATCAAGGGCTTGAAGTTCCGGGTGGGCGGTTTCGCCGGCAAGGTGATCGAGCGCATGGGCGGTGTGCCGCAAAACATTCCGGGGGGCGAGATTTACCAGGCGCTCGAAAAAGGCACCATTGACGCGGCGGAGTGGATTGGCCCATACGACGATTTGAAGCTCGGCTTCAACAAGGTGGCGCCGTTCTACTACTACCCCGGCTGGTGGGAGGGAAGCCTGAATCTGGAGTTCTACATCAACCACAAGGCGTTTGAAGCGTTGTCCAACGAGTACAAGGCCATCGTGCAGGCGGCTGCCCACGAGGCGCACGTGACCACGCAGGCACGTTACGACGCCCGCAACCCGGGTGCACTCAAGCAGTTGGTGGGCGCCAAGACCAAGGTTCTTCCGTTCCCGCCTGCCGTAATGGAGGCTTCGTTCAAAGCCACGATGGCGTTGTACGCCGAGCTCGACACCAAAAATCCGGACTGGAAAAAGATTTACGGCGACTATCGCAATTTCCAGCGCGACCAGATTCTGTGGTTCCGGTTTGCCGAAGCCAGCTTCGACAACTTCATGCAGCGCCAGAAACTTTGAGAAGCATCGCTGCCCAACTAAAAGCCCCGCAACCGCGGGGCTTTTAGTTGGGGCCGAAGGACGTTCGATAGAACGGCTGCTTCGCGGCTACTTTTTTTCGCGCTTTAGCGCATCCTGCATGGCCTTGAGCGGATCGTCATTTCCATCGGCCGACGCCGCCTCGGGTGGAGCAGGTTCTGGGGTGACCGACGTATCGGCACCGCCGCCGCGCGCATCAGTGTTGGTTGGGCTTCCAGCGTGGTCTGTCGCGTTGGCTGCGGGTTCGGCCTCCGGCGCTGCGTCCTGCACCTCGGCCTCCATCTTCAGTCGAATCGCGTCCATGTCGTAGACCACGGGCTTGTCGAGGTTGCCTGAGACGATGCCAGGAAAGCCAATGATCAGGCCCACCATGACGACCTGGACCAGCACGAACGGCACCGCGCCCCAGTAAATCTGCATCGTCGTCACCGGCGCGATCCGCTTCTTGGTGATGTGGTCGGTATACGGCTCGGTTGGCGCCACGCTGCGCAGGTAGAACAGCGCAAAACCGAATGGCGGATGCATGAACGAGGTCTGCATGTTCACCGCCAGCAGCACGCCGAACCATATGAGGTCGATGCCGAGCGTTTGCGCCACCGGCGCGAGAAGTGGCACCACGATGAAGGACAACTCGAAGAAGTCGAGAAAAAAAGCCAGCACGAAAATCATCAGGTTGACAACGATCAGGAAGCCCAACTGACCGCCCGGCAGGCCCGTGAGCAGATGCTCGACCCAGCGCGGGCCATCGACACCCTGGAACACCAGGCTGAACATGGTCGATCCGATCAGGATGAAGAGCACAAAGCACGACAGCTTGGTGGTGCTGTCGAGCGCCTGCTTGAGCAACGAAAAACTCAGGCGGCCACGCGCCATGGCCAGCACGAAGGCGCCCAGCGCACCCATCGCACCCCCCTCCGTCGGCGTGGCGATTCCCAGAAAAATCGTGCCCAGCACCAGGAAGATCAGCAGCAGTGGAGGTATCAGCACAAAGGTGACGCGCTCGGCCATGCGCGACAGCAAGCCCAAGTGCGTGACCCGGTTGACCACCGCGATGAGGAAGGCCAGCAGCGTGCCCACGCACAGCGACACCACGATGGTTTCGTCTTTCGGGACGCTGGTGACCTCTTGGCCGCTCCACCAGGTGTGGATGTCGGCAATGTGCGCGCTGAATAAAACCGTGGCAATCGTCGCCAGGAGCGTAATCACCAGGAGCGAAGGCAGCCCGCTGGAGCCATTGGGTTGGCGAAAGGTGCGCGCCTCAAGCGGCAAGGCGGGGACCCACGATGGCCTGATGAAGGTCAGCAAGATCACGTAGCTGGCGTAAAGGCCGGTCAGGATGAAACCGGGCAGGAACGCACCCTTGTACATGTCGCCCACGCTGCGCCCGAGCTGGTCGGCCAGGATGATCAGCACCAGCGACGGCGGGATGATCTGCGCGAGCGTTCCCGACGCCGTGATGACGCCCGCCGCAACGCGCCGGTCGTAGCCGTAGCGCATCATGATGGGCAGCGAGATCAGGCCCATCGAGATCACCGAGGCGGCGACCACCCCGGTGGTGGCGGCCAGCAAGGCACCCACGAACACCACTGCCAGCGCCAGGCCGCCGCGCAGCGGGCCGAACACCTGGCCGATGGTGTCGAGCAGGTCTTCGGCCATGCCGCTGCGTTCGAGGATCAGCCCCATCAGTGTAAAAAACGGCACCGCCAGCAGCGTTTCGTTTTGCATGATGCCGAAGATGCGCAGCGGCAGCGCCTGCAGCAACGCCTCGGGCAACACACCCAGCTCAATGCCGATGAAGCCGAAGAACAGGCCGCAAGCTCCGAGGCTGAATGCGACAGGGAACCCGAACAGCAGGAAGAAAATCAGGCCCACGAACATGATCGGGGCGAAGTTGAGGGTCAGAAATTCCATGGTGTCGCACGCCCGCTCAGTCTGGAGTGGAAGGGTTTTTGCGATCGGCCAGCCGGCTGATGGCCTCGGCCAGTTCTTCCTCGGCTGATCTTTCGTTTCGCTTGGCGGTTGGGTCTTCGATCAGGCCTTGCAGGAAGGCAATGCGCTTGATCAACTCCGACAAGCCCTGCAGCAGCAGCAGGGCAAAACCCAGCGGCATCATCAGGTACACCGGCCAGCGCAACAGGCCGCCCGCGTTGTTGGACATCTCGCCCGACGCAAAGCCTTGCAGGAAAAACGGTATGCCGAACCAAAGGATGACGAGGCACACCGGTGTCAGGAAAAATACAAAACCGAATATGTCCATCCACGTCTGCGTACGCTTGGACAGCCGACTGGTGATCACGTCGATCTTGACGTGCTCGTTGTGCAGCAGGGTGTAGCCGGCGGCCAGCAGGAAGGCGGCGGCAAACAGGTACCACTGCACTTCCAGGAAGGCGTTGGAGCTGTAGTTGAAAATCTTGCGCACGATGGCGTTGACACCGCTGATCACCGTGGAAGCCAGGATCAGCCAGATGACGTATTTGCCGATCTGGCTGCTGAGCCAGTCGACCGCGCGCGAAAACTTGAGCAGAAGGTTCATGCTCTTTCCTTTGGGATAGCGGTGGCTTGCATGAACACTCGGGTATGCCCCGTGCGGCAGCCTCTCTCGGTAGATGGGTGCGCGGATTCTATCGAGCGCACGCTACGGGTTTGCCCGTCTTGGGGCGCGATCGCCCGTGTTCGGCCCGGAGGGTCAGGCTGGCCTGATCGGTGCCAGTTCGCCAATGCGACGAGCCAGGTCGTTGATCGCAAACGGCTTGGTCATCAACTGCATGCCCGAAGCCAGAAATTCGGAGCGCGTCGTCCCACTCTCAGGGTAACCGGTTAGGAACAGGATGGGCAGCGCGGGCCAGCGCTGGCGCGCGATCTCGGCCACCTGGCGGCCGTTGAGGCCAGGCAAGCCGACGTCGCTGACCAGCAAGTCGACATGCATCGTCGACCGCAGGATCGCAGCGGCCGCAGCGCCGTCGGCCGCTTCCAGCGTGAGATAGCCGAGATCGGCCAGCACCTCGAGCACCAGGCGGCGCACATCGCGATCGTCTTCCACGACCAGCACCACTTCCCCGTGGCCCTGTGGCACCACAACCGCTTTCGCATCGGCGCTGGACGGCCGCACCGCCTGCGCGTCAGCCGGCGGCAAATAGAGCGTGATGCTGGTGCCTTGGCCCGGCTGGCTGCGAATGGCCACGTCGCCGTGCGACTGCTGGGCAAAACCGTGAACCATCGACAAGCCCAGGCCGGTGCCGTGTCCAATCGGCTTGGTGGTAAAAAATGGATCAAAGACCTTGGCCAGTACCTCGGGCGACATGCCAGAGCCGGTGTCGGTCACGCAGATCGCAATGTAGTCGACCGGCGTGGCATGGTCGTTCTGGCGCACGTCCTGCGCGCTCAACAGGGCGCGGCAGGCCGACAGCGTGAGCCGGCCGCCGCCTGGCATGGCGTCGCGCGCATTGATCGCCAGATTGAGGATCGCGCTTTCAAGCTGGTTTTCGTCGCACAGTGCACAGCCCACGCCGACATCGGGGTTGACCTCCAGGTCGACTTGCTCGCCGAGGGTGCGCCGCAGCAAATCTTCCATGGAGGCCAGCAGCGCGCTGACGTCGACCGGCTTCGGGTCAAGCGGTTGGTGCCGCGAGAACGCGAGCAGCCGCCGCACCAGCGAAGCCGCGCGCTGCGCCGCCTGGGTTGCTGCGTCCATGTAGCGTTCCAGGCCCTCGAGATGGCCGAGCGCGACACGGCGGCGCATCACCTCGATGGCGCCGGTGATGCCCTGCAGCATGTTGTTGAAGTCGTGCGTGATACCACCTGTCAACTGCCCGATGGCCTCCATTTTCTGGCGCTGGTGCGATCGCTCCTCGGCCTCGCGCAAGGTCGTCACGTCGCGTCCGACGCTGTGCATCAGGGGGCCATCTGGCACCGTCGTCCACGAGATCACGCGGTAGCTGCCGTCCTTGTGTCGCAGCCGGTGTTCGAGCTGCACCGGAGACACGCCCCCCTGCGCGAGTTGCTCGACCGCGGCGTAGGTCAGGGCGAGATCGTCCGGGTGCACCAGCGCGAATCTGCCTCTTCCAAACACCTCCGCGTCGCTCCAGCCGAGCACTTTTTTCCAGGCCGGGTTGATGGCTTTGATACTGCCGTTGGGGCCTTGCTCCGCCACTAGCATCAGATCGCCTGAAAGGTCCCACAGCCGGTTGCGGTCGCGGGTCTGATCCTCCACCCGCTGCGTCAGCCGCGCCTGCGCCGCCTTCTGCACTTCAATGTCGGTGTAGGTGCCAACCCAGCGCATCGGCCCACAGGCCTGGCCGTTTTCGATCGGCTGCGCGCGCGCCAGCTGCCAGCGGTACGCGCCGTCGCGGCTGCGCTGACGCACGTCGAGGACGCAGGAGGTTTGCGTGGCCAGTGCATGCTGCCAGGTGACGACCAGGCGTGGCAGGTCTTGCGGGTGGATGGTCACGCTCCAGCCGTCTCCCAGCAGTTGCTCTTGAGGGAGGCCGGTGTAGTCGCAAAACGGCTGGTTGACCCAGTCGACCGCGCCGTCCGGCGCCGCCGTCCACACATGCAGGGGCAGCGATTGCGCCAGCGTGCGAAAGCGCGCTTCGCTGGCGCGCAATCGGGCTTCGACTCTCTTGCGCTCGGTCACGTCCTGCACCACGCCGCGCACCAGCACTGGAACGCCTGCTGCGTCGCGCACCAGCTCGGCGCGCCGGGCAATCCAGCGCAGCGCGCCATCGTTGGCGCGGCGGATGCGGTATTCAACGTCGAGCGCGGCGCTGCCGTCGGCGCGGCCCTGTGCGGTCGACATGGCGCTATCGCTGTCAGCACGCAGGCAGTCGATCTCCGACGCCGGGAAACACTGCTGGTTGGGCTGTCCGAACATGCGGCAGAACGTGGGCGACACGGTCACCACGTCGGTTGCGATATCGAGCAGGAAGGTGCCGATCCCACCCGCCGCCTGGGCCAGGCGCGACTGCTCGCTGGCCTCGCGCCGTGCCAGTTCGATCCGTTTACGCTGGTCGATGTCGATCATCACGCCGCGGCAACGCAGCGCGCGACCAGCGTCGTTACGCTCGAACTCACCACGCCCCTCGAACCAGCGCCAGGGGCCGGTTGCAGTTCGCAGGCGGTGTTCGACGCAGTAGGTCGCATCGACTTTCCAGGCACGGTCGACATAGGCCGTGAAGCGAGCCCGATCATCCGGATGCATGGCGTCTAACACGCGATCCACCGGCACGCCTAGCTTCAGGGCAATCGGGTCGGTCAGAAAAAGTCGCGACACGCCCTCGTCGGCGCTGAATTGGCCGTGCTCGATATCCCACAGCCAAGTGCCGACGACGGCGCCGGCGTCGAGCGCACGGGTGGTGCACTCGATCGTTTCGCGCAGGCGCTGCTCGCTGGCGGCCAGTGCTTGCTCGGCTCGCACGCGCTCGGTGGTTTCGTTCATGACGCACAGCACGCCGGCGATGCTGCCCTGCTCGTCGCGCACCGGCGAACACGAAATATCGAAATAGGCCGACACGGGATGGCCATCGCGAACCACCTGGTGCGGTCGATCTCGCGCGACCAAGGCTTCACCGTGGTGCAGCACGCGCTCGAGCAGCGGGCGCAGTTCGTCCCAGGGACCGGCCCCGGACTCACTGGCGGGCCGGCCGAACGCACCTGGATGCTGCTCGCCGATGGCCGGGATGTGGGCGTCGTTGTAGAACGTGATGAACTCCGGGCCCCAGAGCAGCGCGATCTGTACGTGCGACGGCAGCATGAAGTCGATGGCCGCGCGCAATGTCACAGGCCACTGTGCCGGCGCGCCCAATGGGTGGTCGCTGGCACCGAGCGCTCGAACCAAGGTGGCGATCTGACTGTTGCCTACAGGCCAGGAGGATGCAGCTTGCGCGCTCATGCAGAAGCAGTCGGGGCGGATGTGAAATCCATTATTTGCGTGGCGTTCCCAAGTGAGAACCGTGTCGCTATTACATCGATAGTGAATACCGCCCACTCGATGGGCGTCAGCGGCCTTTTTTGCTCTTGAATTTCCACCAGGGCAGAAGCGCGTTGAGCGACTGTACCTCACCGCTGTCCGCCGTTTCGTAACCGACCAGCGTGCCGAGTTCATGTTGCCAGGGGCTGCTCCGCAGCAGTTCGAGCAGCACCTGCGTGGCGGGCTGGTCGAGCGCGGATCTAAGGCATGCGAGGTGGTAGCGCTCCAGCAACAGGGGCACGAAGCCGAGGCCGGCGTGGCGCGCGGTTGATTCGAGCCCGAGGCCGGCATCGGCCTGGCCGGATGCCACCACCTGCGCCACGGCCGCGTGTGACGGCTCGCAGCGCGTGTAGCCGCCGAGCGTGTCGGGCGCCAGCGCGTCCTGGGCCAGCAGTTCGTCGAGCAGCACGCGGGTGCCGGTGCCGATCGGCCGGTTCACGTAGCGTGCGCGCTGGTCCGCGACGTCGGACAGCGAATGAAGCCCCAGCGGGTTGCCGGCGGCGACGATCAGCCCCTGTCTGCGCCGCGCGAAGCCGATCAGCTTGTGCAGGCCGGGCTTGAACAACGGTTTGTACGTGCGCTGTGCCAGCGAGCCGACGGGTGGGCGCTCCAGCGTGTGAAAGCCCGCCATCGTGCAGCGGCCCTGATTGAGCGCACTGATGGCGTCGACGCTGCCAGTGAAATGGATGTCCAGATGCAACCGTGCGGTGGCCCCCGCATGCACTCGCAGGGCGGCCAGCGCATCGTCGTGGCTGGCGTGCAGGCTCAGCACATGGGCGCCGTCGTCGAAGGCCAGCGCAAAGGCGCGCCCCAGGTCGGCGTGCAGTGTTTCGATCTGCGGCGCCAGGCGAGCCTGCGCCTGGCGTTCGGCCCAGAGCAACTTGTCGCCGAACTCGGACAACCGCGACGGCTGGCCTTTTCCCCACACCAGCAACGGACGATCAAGCACCTGCTCCCAGCGCTTGAGTTCGCCCCATACATGGCGGTACGACAGGCCGATCGCGCGCGCCGCCCCCGAGATCGAGCCCTGGTCGCGCACCGCCTGCAGCAGTTCGATGAGCGGGTTGCCGATCTGCGCCCGGCCGCTGCGGCGGGGCGCTATGGCGTAGGACAGTTCAATGTGTTGCACGACGGCTGATTATGCAAAACATTGCATAGGTATAGACGGGCGACTGCGGATACTCACTTGCAACTATGGATACTTTTGTCGAAAGCGCTTTGGCGGCTTGGCAACTCGTCGCCTCCAACGATCCGGTGCTGCTGGCGATCGTTAGTCGCTCTCTGGCAGTGAGCGGAGCCGCATGTCTGCTCGCCTGCGGCTTGGGCTTGCTGCTGGGGTCGTGGCTGGGGGTCGCGCGCTTTGCCGGGCGCACGGCGGTATTGACGCTGCTCAATACGCTGCTGGCGCTGCCGTCGGTGGTGGTGGGCCTGACGGTTTACCTGCTGCTCTCGCACTCGGGGCCGTTCGGCTTCCTGGGCTGGTTGTTTTCGTTCAAAGCGATGGTGCTGGCGCAGACCGTGCTGGTGCTGCCGGTGGTCACGGCGCTGACTCGTCAGGCGGTCGAGGACGCAGACCGTGCGCATGGGCTGGCGTGGGACGAGCGCTATGCCCTGCTCACGGTGCTGATTGCCGCCTTTGGCCGCGCCGTGTCGGAGGTCGGGGCGGTGATGATCGTCGGCGGCAACATCGATGGGTTCACCCGCGTCATGACCACCGCCATCGCGCTGGAAACCAGCAAGGGCGATCTGCCGCTGGCGCTGGCGCTCGGGCTGGTGCTGCTGGGCATTGTGCTGGTGCTGAACCTGGCGATCACGCTGTTGCGGGACTGGCGCGAGCGAGTCGATGGGCTGGCAGTCGACGCAACGCACGTGGGGGTGGCGGCGTGACTGGCGCGCCATCGGCACCGCTGTTCGCGTTGCGCGATGTCGATGTGCGCTTTGGCAAGGTGGTGGCGCTGGCGGGTGCCACGCTGTCGATCCACGCGGGTGAACGGGTCGCGCTGATTGGCGCCAATGGCAGCGGCAAAAGCACCTTGTTGCGTTTGCTGCACGGACTGGTGCCGCATGCCGCTGGCAACTGCACCGGCCTGGTGCCGCGCCGCGCTCAGGCCATGCTGTTCCAGCAGCCGCACATGCTGCGCGCCAGTGCGAGCGCGAATGTGGCGCTGGCGTTGTGGCTGCGCGGCGTGCCGTGGCGCCGGGCGCGCGCTGCGGCCGTGCCGGCACTCATGCGTGTCGGCCTGGAACACGTCGCCGAGCGCAATGCGCGCACGCTATCAGGTGGCCAGCAGCAACGGCTGGCACTGGCGCGGGCCTGGGCGCTGCATCCGGATGTGCTGCTGTTGGATGAACCGACGTCCAGCCTCGATCCGACCGCCAAGCGCGACGTTGAGACACTGATTGCGGAACTCGCGGTGGGGCGCACGCTGGTTTTTTCCAGCCACAACCTGGGCCAGGTCAAGCGGGTGGCCAGCCGCGTCATTTATCTGGAGCGGGGCCGCGTGCATGCCGACCTGCCGGTTCACGATTTCTTTCACGGCCCGCTGCCGGCAGAAGCCGATTTGTTTGTCAAAGGAGAGCTGGCATGAAGATTTTCAAGTCCTTTAGCGCCGTATCGCCCGCCCATCGAGTGCTGACAGCGATCTCTTTCGTAGCAGGCGCAATGCTGCTGCCGACCGCCCACGCCGAAACCATCACCATGGCCTCGACCACATCGACCGAGCAGTCGGGCCTGTTTTCGCACATGCTGCCGGTTTTCAGGCAGGCGACCGGCATCGACACCAAAGTGGTCGCCGTGGGCACCGGGCAGGCGATCGACATGGCGCGGCGCGGCGATGCCGATGTGCTGTTTGTGCACGACAGCGCCGCCGAAGAGAAGTTCGTGGCGGCGGGCTACAGTGCCAAACGCTACCCCGTCATGTACAACGACTTCATCCTGGTCGGGCCGAAAAGCGATCCGGCCGCGAGCCAGGGCAACGACATTGCGGCCGCGCTGAAAAAGATCGCCGCCAGCAACGCCTCATTCGTCTCGCGCGGCGACAAGAGCGGCACCGACGCGGCAGAGCGGCGCCTCTGGCTGCAGACCGGACTGGTGCCCGCGGGACACGCGGTTCCCAACGAAAAGAAGGGCAGCGGCTATAAGGAATGCGGTTGCGGCATGGGCCCCGCACTCAACATGGCAGCCGCTGGCAGCTCCTACGTGGTGGCCGACCGCGGCACCTGGTTGAGTTTCAAGAACCGTGCCGACCTGCGTGTGCTGGTGGAAGGCGACAAGCGTCTGTTCAACCAGTACGGCGTGATGGTGGTGAGCCTCGAGAAGTTTCCGCAGCTCAACAGCGCCGGCGCGCAGAAGTTTGTCGACTGGGTGACCTCGCCCGCCGGTCAGGCCAACATCGCGAGCTACAAGATCGGTGGCGAGCAGTTATTCGTTCCGAACGCGACGCAGTAAGTCGATAGCCGGTCCCCATCGCTGACCATGGACGCCAAAGGCGCAAACAGGGCGAACGACGCCATGGATGCGAACGTAGCGAACGCCTCGCAAGGCGTGTTCCGCGTGTTTGCTGCCGGCAGCCTGTGGGTCCCGTCCACGCAGGCTGCCCGCGCTTTCGAGGCATTGGATCCAGGCCTGCAGATCGCTTTCACTTTCGGCGCGTCGGGCCTGCTGCGCGAGCGCATCGCTGCGGGCGAACCGGCTGACGTGTTTGCCTCGGCCAACATGGCGCACCCGCAATCGCTGGCCGCGCCGGTGGCTGGCACACTGCGCAAGCCTTCGCGCGCAACACGTTGTGCGCGCTAGCGCGGCCTGGCCTGCGGGTGACGCCGCAGTCGCTGGTTACGACGCTGTTTGATCCGATCGTCAAGCTGGGCACCTCGACGCCCCGGTCCGATCCGTCGGATGACTACGCGCTGGAACTGTTCGAGCGCGTCGAGCGCACCGGAGCTGCGCCGTTCGGTTCGGCCCGGGCGCTGGCGGCCAAGGCGCTGCAGCTGACCGGTGGTCCGCGCTCGCCCAAGCCGCCTGCCCTGAGCAACGTGTACGGTTTGCTGGTTGCCAGCGTCCAGGCCGATGTGTTCCTGACCTACGGCACGGTGGCAACGGTCGTGTTGGCCGAAGAGCCGACCTTGCAGGTCATCGATATTCCGGCCGCGATCAACACCAGCGCCGAATACGGGCTGGCGGTGCGCAAGCGCGCGGCCCCACGTGCTCAGCGCTTTGCCGATGACCTGCTGCGTGGCCCGCGGCAGACCATGCTGCAAGCCGCCGGTTTCCTTTCGGCCTGACTAGGATTCATAAGAACCGTGGCTGTATCGTCCGGTGTACGGGCGCAGGCAGCTCTTAAAACGATCGCATTCATGCGCTGACGATGCGCCCGTCCTCGATGCGGATCACCGATTGCGCCAGTGCCCGCACATCCTGCGGATCGTGGCTGACGAGCAGCGTCGGCACCTGCACGCGCTCTAGCAGTTCCAGCAGTTCGTCGCGCAACCGTTCTCGCAGGTCAACGTCGAGCGCCGACAGCGGCTCGTCCAGCAGCAGCAGATGCGGTTGCGTGGCCAGCGCGCGGGCCAGCGCGACACGCTGCTTCTGGCCGCCCGAGAGGTGACGCGGCCGCGCGTCTCTCAGCGCGGTGAGGCCGAACTGGGCCACCAATGCGTCGACGCGCTGGCGCTCTGCGTTGCCCAGACGGTGCCCGAGACGGCTTACGCCGAACAGCAGGTTTTGCTCCACCGTCATGTGCGGGAACAGCGCGTAGTCCTGGAACACCAGGCCGATGCCGCGCTGGCGGGCCGGCAGGTCGATGCCGTGGGCACTGTCGAGCAGCGCGACCGTGTTGCCGGCCGAGGCGTCGGCTCCGAGCCGCACGTGTCCGCGCGCCGCAGGCAGCAGTCCGGCAATCGCCAGCAACAGGGTCGACTTGCCCGAGCCGGAGGGGCCGAGCAGGGCGGTGCGCGCCGAGTCGGAGCGAAAAGCCGCGTCGATGTGGAAGCGCCGGTCGGGCGACTCCAGCGTGATCTGAACATGGACGTCGAGCATGGTCAGTGTTTGGCCTGGAGTAGGCGGCTGGCGATCACCAGCAGGATGATGCAGAGGACTGAGATCACCAGCGTCAGCGTCATCGCCAGCCTGTCATCGCCAGCCTGCACGGCGCTGTAGACCGCCACCGACAGCGTTTGGGTTTTGCCCGGGAGGTTGCCGGCCACCATCAGCGTGGCGCCAAATTCTCCCATCGCCCGGGCGAAGGTCAACGCCAGTCCGGCGGCGATGCCGCGCACCGCCAGCGGCAGCGAGACGCGGTAGAACACTTCCCACTCGCCGGCGCCCAGGGTGCGTGCGGCCTGGGCGAAGCGTGCGTCGGTGTCTTCGAACGCGGCCCGTGCCGCCTTGTAGATCAGCGGGAAGGCGACCACCGAGGCGGCGATCACCGCGCCTTGCCAGGTGAACAACAACTGAATGCCGAACCAGCTTTCGAGGTAGTGCCCGATGACGCCGTTGCGCCCGATCAGCACAATCAGGTAGTAGCCCAGCACCGTGGGGGGCAACACCATCGGCAGCACCAGCACCGCGTCGGCCACGCTCTGCCCCGCAAACCGGCGCCGCGCCATCCACCAGCCCAGTCCGACGCCGGAAATGCCGGCAAACAGCGTGGCGAGGATGGCGACCTTGAGCGTGAGCCACAGTGGAACGAGCATCGAGAGGTTTCAGGCGGTCAAGGTTGGGAAAAGCCGAAGCGTTCCAGGATCTTCTGGCCCTCTGCCCCGCGCACGAAGGCGATGAAGTTCTTGCCGGCGGCCGCATTCTTGCTTGCCGCGACTACGGCCATGGGGTAGCTCACGGCCGTAGAAGTCGGCGCGGTGAAGGCGATGCGTGTTTTCTTGGGCTCAAGCAACGCATCGGTGTGATAGACAAAGCCGGCATCGACTTCGGCGCGCGTCACGTAGTTGAGCACCTGGCGCACGCTCTCGCCGTAGATCCAGCGCGGCTCCAGCACGCCGGCGACGCCCGCCAGTTGCACCGCATCCATCGTGTAGCGGCCGACCGGAACCGTGGCCGGGGAGCCCGTGGCAATGCGCTGGTAGCCGGCGCCGCCGAGCGCCTTCAGGTCGGATGGTGTCTGGAGCGCGGAAGCCGGCACGATCACCGCCAGCGTGTTGCGCGCGAAGTTGGCCCGCGTGCCTTCGGCCAACAGGTTGTCCTTGGCGGCGCGGTCCATCGTTTGCTGGTCGGCCGAGGCAAACACGTCGACCGGTGCGCCTTGCTCGATCTGCGCCAGCAGCGGGCCCGAAGCGGCGAAATTGAAGATCAGCTTTCTGCCTGGATGCGCCTGCTCGTAAGCTTTGCCAACGGCCTGGAACGCGCTGGTCAGGCTGGCAGCCGCCGAGATGGTGAGCTCCTGCGCCGGGATCGCCACACTGCATAAGAGCGCCGCTACCAGTGCGCCAGTACGGCACCAGACACGCGTTTTCATGAGAGTTCCCATTCGTTATTCAAACTATGAATAGCGAAAAGTATAGTGGAGACGATTGGCCCGGCCGGCTTGGCGCCGCGGTGAGGTTGGATGAAGTTCGCGCCGAACGCTCGTCGGTTCCCGTGTCCGCCATGACGTCCGCGGCGAGGCAGCGCGAGTCGCGGCGGGCGCGGCAAATTGTGTTGGACAATCGACCGATGGTTCATCCGCACCTTACCGACGCACTGGGCCACGCACCGGCCGACAAGCGCATCGACATCCTGCGCGCCATCGCTGCGACCGGCAGCATCTCGCAGGCGGCGCGCGATGTGGGCGTCAGCTACAAGGCGGCGTGGCAGGCGATCGACACCCTCACCAATCTTGCCGGCGTGCTGCTGGTGGAGCGCGCGGTGGGTGGCGCTGGCGGGGGCGGCGCGGCTCTCACGGCAGATGGACTGGAATTGCTCGAGCTGGCCGATGCGCTGCAACAGGCGCGCGCGGCGGTACAGAACCGCTGGCGCGAGACGTCGGCCGCGGGGGTTGACCAGACCGTCGCGCGGCTCGCCCTGCGCACCAGCATGCGCAACCAGCTGCCCGCGAGGTTGTCGGCCATGGAAGCGACTGGGAGCGTCGTGCGCCTGACGCTGCAACTCGGAGCCGGCGCGACCCTTGCCGCACGCATCACGCGCGAAAGTCAGGAATTGCTGGGGCTTGCGGTCGGCATGACGGTGATCGCGCTGTGCAAGGCGACTTGCGTGCGCGTGGTGCGCGGTGTGTCCGAAGAACCGGTTACCGAGCCGGCTTGCGATGGGCGCAACCGCCTGTCGGGCAGCGTCTCGGTAATCGAGCGTGGCCCGGACGGCGACGAGGTGGTGCTCGCGTTACGGGGCGGCGGCCAACTCGTTGGTTTTGCCGCCGCCCGCAGCGGCCTACGGGTGCGCCAGCGTGCCATTGCGCAGGTCGACGAAGCGTCGGTGGTGGTCGCGTTGCCGGGTTAGCCGCAGCGCCGCGCCCGAGTGAAGTGTCAGGTTTCGAAGACGATCAGGTCGATCTCGGCGGCCTGCTGGCGCAGCGGGATCAAGCGCTGGTATGCCGCTGACTCGTGCCAGTGGTTGACGCCAGCGATATCGGTAAAGCGCAACACGACGGTGTCGGTGTGGCGATGTTCGCCGTCCAATACCGCGTGGCGTTTGCCGCGGAACACCAGTTCGGCGCCCCACGGGGCCAGCGTGGCAGGAACGCTGGCGCAGTAAAGCGCCCATTTTCCCGCGTCCTTGACAGTAATGTGGCCGATGACGCAAGCGGCTTTGGGCGGGTTCAACGGTGGGTTCATGAGGGAGGCCGGCGTTCGCGGGATTGTCCCGCATCAGGTTTCGACTCCGGGGCATTTTTCCACCATATCGCGTTCGGTGGGCGAGTGATCGGGCGTTCCGTCGTAAACGGCATGGACATTGTTGAGGATGTAGCAGCGGGAGTCATCACCTCGCGCGTATCTGCCTTGCGTTCAATTGCGGGTGGCCGTTGGCTTGCCTCGCCATAGTTTTCGATAGACGGTTGCCCGGCTGATGCCCAATACACGCGCGGCCTCTGTAACGTTGCCTCTCGCGTCATCGACCGCCTTGCGGATGAGTGCGACTTCGACGTCACGCAGACGCGGTGCGGCGACCCCGATGACCTCACTACCTGAAGCGCTTTCGGTACTCGGTGGGCGACCCGTCCACTGCGCTCGGGCCTGCACGCGCAGGCCCGACCAGAGTGGTATTTCGAGTGAGCTTTGCGCGTTGCGCGCGGCATCGAACACCCTATTGAGTGGCAGTGCGAATACATCGTTGCAGTGCAGTTGCGCTTGCGTGCGCGATAAGGGCTGGTGCAGCATCTGGCGGGCCACGGCGTTGGCTCCCGAAACATAGCCTTCTTCATCGATGCAAAGCAGCCCCTCGGTGTCTGCGCTGGGCGGGTAGCCAGGCCAATGGATGCGAAGGAGTAGAACGCACGGGTGCTGCTGCACGAGTGCGTTCTCGATGCTGCGGGCCGACATAGCCGCCAAGAGCCGAAGCTCGGGGCGTTCGGTCACGTGTATCCCGGTCAGGTCCAGCATGCCGATGCAGTCGCCCTCGGGTCCAAAAAGCGGTGCTCCAGCACAACTGTAGATACTGGTGTCGGTGAAAAAATGCTCGCCCCGATGCAGCCAGACGGGCGTGAGTTCGCTCAGCGCCGCACCGATCGCGGTCGTGCCGACCGCTTGCTCAGAAAGATCGACGCCAACGCGTGCAATGTCGCGAGCGTGCCGGTCGGCCCGCTCGGTGCCCGCCGGCAGGGCGCCGACTTCGATCACGACGCCCTCGACGTCGGTCAGCAAGGCGAAATAACGCGCGTCGACAATGGCGCGTGAAACTCGTTCGAGCACTGGACGGGCGGCACAGGCCAGAGCCCGGTTGCGTTCGGTCGTGCGCCGGCGCCGTTCCCGCGACACCTCGTTGAAAGCGACGCTTTGCCGTGGCTGGTGGCCGGCCGCCATGCAGCGTTGCCACGACCGCGTAATCCATGGCTCGACGTGGGCTCCGGACGCTGCTTCGCCGTCCAGCCATTGGCGGCGGGCCAATGCAATGGCAGTGGAGCGCTGCTGGATTGGCGGCGCGGCGACGCCGGAGAAGGCGCTGGACATGGTGAAAAAGGGATTCCTGCTCGGCGTGAAAGCGGCTTTTGAGCCGCAGATTGTTTCATTTTGAGAAATTCGGCGACTGCGCGCAATGGATTGCGGGTTTTCCCTAGAGAAGTGCCCCGATACGCAGCCCAAGATGGGTCTGCTGAATTCGTCAGCGCCCACCACGGAGACAGCCTCATGCAGGTCCCTTTCAAAGTGAACGGTCGCGCCGTCACAGTCGATGCGCCACCCAATACCTTTCTAGTGCAAGCCCTGCGCGAGCACCTTCACCTGACTGGCACGCATGTCGGTTGCGACACTGCGCAGTGCGGCGCCTGTACCGTCATGGTCAATGGCCGAGCGATCAAATCCTGCAACGTTCTGGTGGCGCAGGTCGAAGGAGCCGACATCACGACGATCGAGGGCGTTGCCGAGCCGGACGGCACCCTGCATCCCATGCAGGCCGCATTCAAGGACTGTCATGGCCTGCAGTGCGGTTTTTGCACGCCGGGCATGGTGATCAGCGCGATCGACCTTTGCACGCACTACCCGAATTCGAGTGAAGCAGAAATCCGGGCGCTGCTCGACGGCAATTTTTGCCGCTGCACCGGTTATCAAAATATCGTCAAGGCCGTGCAGCAAGGCGGTGCGGCGATGGCTTCGTCTGCCGCCTGAAGGAGAACCGACATGGGTGCATCTGATTTCGCCAGCCTGCCGCATATCGGCGAGGGCTTCAAGCGCAAGGAAGACTATCGCTTCCTGACGGGCGCAGGCAACTACACCGACGACGTCGTGATGGCCAATCTGAGCCACGCCATATTCGTGCGTTCGCCGCACGCTCATGCCATGATCAAATCGGTCGATATTTCAACCGCAGAAAAAATGCCAGGCGTGATTGGCATTTTCAGCGGCAAGGACATCGAGGGCAAGATGGGCGGGCTGCCGTGCGGATGGCTCATCCACAACCCTGACGGCACACCCATGAAAGAGCCGATGCATCCGGTGCTGGCGATCGGCAAGGTGCGCTACGTCGGCGACCACGTCGCCATGGTGGTGGCCGAGACGGTCGAGCAGGCGAAGAACGCTGGCGAAGCGGTGGTGGTTGATTACGACGTGCTGCCGGCGTTGGTCAGCGTGGCCGATGCTGCGAAGAAGCAGAGCGGCGTCACGATCCACGACGTCGCGCCGGATAACCAGTGCTACAAGTGGGCGCTCGGCGACAAGGCGCAGGTTGACGCCACGTTCGCCACGGCGGCGCATGTGACCCAGCTGGACCTTGTCAACAACCGCATGATTGCGAACCCGATCGAGCCCCGTGTGGCGATGGGCAGCTACAACCGCGGGACGGACGAATACACCCTCTACGTGGCAAACCAGAACCCGCACCTGGAGCGCTTGCTTCTGGCGGCTTTTGTTCTCAGCCTGCCCGAACACAAGGTGCGCGTGGTCGCGCCTGACGTCGGCGGTGCCTTCGGCTCCAAGATTTATCTCTATGCCGAGGATGTGTGCGTAACCTGGGCTTCCAAGCAACTCAACCGCAACATCAAGTGGACCGGTGAACGCTCGGAGTGTTTTGTGTCGGATGCGCAAGGTCGTGACCATGTGAGTCATGCCGAGATGGCGCTCGACAAGGACGGCAAGTTCCTAGCCATGCGCGTTCATACCAATGCGAACCTGGGCGCCTACCTCTCTACCTTCTCGACTGCAATTCCTACCATTCTTTATGGAACCCTGATGGCAGGCCAGTACGCCACGCCCCAGGTCTATGTCGAGGTGGATGCCTGGTTTACCAACACCGCGCCGGTCGATGCCTATCGGGGTGCCGGGCGGCCGGAGGCGGCCTATCTGGTCGAGCGGCTGGTGTCCCGGTGCGGTTGGGAGCTGGGCCTGGGCCAGGATGAAATACGCCGGCGCAACTTCATCACCACGTTTCCCTACCAGACGCCTGTCGCGGTGCAATACGACACCGGAGATTTTCACGCGCTCATGAAACGGGCGAACGAACTGGCCGAGGTCGACGGGTTCGCGGCACGTAAGTCGGCCAGCGCAGCCAACGGCAAACTGCGCGGCATCGGGTACTCGTCATACATCGAAGCTTGCGGCCTGGCGCCGTCGAATATCGCTGGCGCGCTCGGTGCGAGGGCCGGCCTGTTCGAGGCGGGCGAAGTGCGTGTGCACCCGACTGGCAGCGTCACGGTCTTTACCGGTTCGCACAGCCACGGTCAAGGTCACGAGACCAGCTTTGCCCAAGTGGTCGCGGCCCGCTTGGGGATCTCGGTGGAGGCGGTGGATATCGTTCACGGCGATACCGATCGGGTGCCATTCGGCATGGGGACCTATGGCTCCCGTTCGCTGGCGGTAGGCGGCTCGGCCATCATGAAAGCGCTCGACAAGATCGAGATCAAGGCGAAAAAAATCGCGGCGCATCTGATGGAGGCTGGCGAAGCCGATATCGAGTTCGCCAACGGCGAATTCACCGTCAAGGGCACGGATAAAAAGATTCCGTTTGCCCAAGTGGCGCTCACTGCCTACGTGCCCCACAACTATCCGCTAGACAAGTTGGAGCCAGGACTGAACGAAACTGCGTTTTACGATCCGACTAACTTCACCTATCCGTCTGGAACCTACATTTGCGAGGTCGAAATCGACCGGCAGACGGGCGAAGTAAAGATCGACCGTTTCACCGCTGTCGATGACTTTGGCACCATTATCAACCCGATGATTGTCGAAGGGCAGGTGCACGGCGGCGTGGTGCAGGGCATCGGCCAGGCGCTGATGGAGCGCTGTGTGTACGACAACGAAACGGGGCAGTTGATCACCGGCAGCTTCATGGACTACGCGATGCCTCGCGCCGAGGATTTTCCGCAGTTCAAGCTCGATACCCTGTGCACGCCGTGTACCCACAACCCGCTGGGCAGCAAGGGCTGCGGCGAGGCTGGTGCAATCGGCGCCCCGCCGGCCGTTATCAACGCCGTGCTGGATGCGCTGGCGCCTCTGGGCATCAAGGATTTCGACATGCCGGCGACGCCGCACCGCGTATGGGAGGCGATGCAAAAAGTCCACGTGAACGCCACCCAAAACCGCCCGACCGCTTGACGGCCGCATCACGCAAGGAACGACCATCATGTACGCCTTTACCCTCGAACGGCCCACGACGCTGGCCGATGCAGTCAAACTCGCCGCCGCCGGCGCGAAAATTCTAGCCGGTGGACAAACTCTGCTGGCTTCCATGAAGCTGCGGTTGTCTGACCCAGGACAGCTCGTTGATCTGGCCGGCGTCAAGGAGTTGGCCGGCATCAGGAAGGAAGGCAACGCCTTTGTCGTCGGTGCCATGTCGCGCCACCTCGATGTGGCCAACAATGTGGAAATCAAGGCGGCCTATCCCGCGTTGGCGGATCTGGCCTCGCGCATCGGTGACCGGCAAGTGCGTGCAATGGGCACCATCGGTGGCTCGGTCGCCAACAATGACCCTGCCGCTTGTTACCCAAGCGCCGTGCTCGCGTCCGGCGCAACCATTGTGACGACGAAACGCGAAATCGCCGCCGATGATTTTTTCCAGGGGATGTTCGCGACCGCGCTGGAAGAGGGCGAATTGATCACCGCCATCCGCTTCCCGATTCCCAAGCGCGCCGTCTACGAGAAGCTGCGTCAGAAGGCCTCGAATTTTCCGCTGGTCGGTGTGTTTGTTGCACAGTACGATGGGGGCGTGCGGGTGGCTGTGACGGGCGCTGGTAATGGCGTGTTCCGCCACAAGGGCCTGGAGGACGCTCTGACCAGGAGCTTCACCGCGGAGGCGGCGGCCGCAGTGAACATTGACGCAACCGATCTCAATAGCGACCTGCATGCCTCTGCCGCCTACCGCGCGAACCTGATCAGTGTACTGACTCAGCGCGCGGTCGCCAAACTCGTGGCCTGAGGGCGCGACTCGAGGACGCAAGCGCGACAATGATTTTTGCTTCGATTGATGGCGTCACCGAAGGATTGGCGAAGGCCGGCTATTTTGCCGACCGACGCCTGTCCACAGCGGTTTTTCTCGCGCTCAAGTTGCAAAGGCCCCTGTTGCTCGAGGGCGAACCGGGTGTGGGTAAGACGGAGCTGGCCAAGGCCTTGAGCGGCGCATTGCAGCGCGAGTTGCTTCGCTTGCAGTGTTACGACGGGCTTGAGCAGCGCGAAGCGCTGTACGAGTGGAACTACGCGGCGCAGCTGCTGCACATGCGCGCTGCGGAAGCCGAAGGCGTCGCGCGCGATATCGAATCGGAGGTGTACCAGCCGCGCTACCTGATCCGCCGGCCGCTGCTGCAAGCATTGCAAACACCGGCTCCCGGCGCGGTGCTGCTGATCGACGAAGTGGACCGTGCGGACGAGCCGTTCGAAGCCTTCCTGCTCGAATACCTGGGTGAGTACCAGGTCAGCATCCCCGAGCTGGGTACCGTGTGCGCGGTTGTTCCGCCGGTGACCATCCTGACCAGCAACCGCACGCGCGAACTCAATGATGCGGTCAAGCGCCGCTGTCTGTATCACTGGCTCGACTATCCGGAACGTGAGCGGGAACTGGCCATCGTGCGGTCGCAGGTTCCAGAAGCCGGGGTTGCCCTTTCGGGGCAGATCGCGGCCTTTATAGGTCGGCTGCGCAGCGCGCCCTTTGCCGGCACTTTCCAGCGCGCACCCGGCATTGCGGAAAGTGTGGAGTGGGCCAGGGCGCTGGTGGCGCTCGATACGTTGGTGCTCGACCCTGAAGTCGTCGTCGATACGGCGGGCATCCTGTTCAAGCAGCGTGACGATGTGGCGGCACTCACGCGTGAGCTGGCAAGCGGGTTGCTCCAGCCCGAAGAGGCGGCGACATGACACGGCCTGGCTGCCACCCAGCGGCGTTCGGGTTTGAGGCGGGCGCGCAGGGCGCCCCGGCGCGCCCATGAGTGTGGTGGCACTCGTATGCAGCTAGGCGATGCGCGTCGCGGCAAGATGGCCGCCAACATTGCCAGCTTCGGCCGGGCACTGCGCCGCGCCGGAGTGCGTACGGATGCGATGCGCATCGGGCTCGCGACACAGGCTGCAACACTGGTTGGCGTGACAAGCCGGCTCGACCTTGCCGCCGCCATGGAGGCAGTGATGGTCAGCCGCGAGCAGGATCGACTGGTGTTTAGGGAGCTGTTCGACGCATGGTTTCGAGACCCGGAACTGGCCAACAAGCTGCTGGCGCAAATGCTGCCAAGCGCCGAAGGAAAGGCCGAACCCTCCAAGCAGCGCCCCCGCGTGCGTGAGGCGCTGTCACCGCCCAAGCCGCTCTCGAAGCCGGCGCAAGGAGAGCGCGAAGTTGACTTTGACGCCGCGATGACCGCCAGCGACCGCCAGCGTCTGCGCCATGCCGATTTCAACGCACTCGGTGCCGCCGAGTACCACCTGGTCGAGCGTCTCGCGCGCGATATCGCATTGCCGGTGCCGGTGCTACCGGCGCGGCGCCTGCGTGTCGTCGTGGGCGGCGGCAATCACTCACGCATGCACTGGCCCGGCGTGCTGCATCAGGCGGCGCGCACAGGCGGAGAACTCATACGCCTGCCTCGCCTGGCGCGGCGCGAGCAGCCCCTGCCGTTGTTGGTACTGGTCGATGTGTCGGGTTCAATGGAGCGTTACGCACGTCTGTTGCTGGCCTTTTTGCACGCCGCCACGCGCAACGCCGGGCGACGCGATGTGTTCGCATTCGGTACGCGTCTGACGGATCTGACGCCCGCTTTTCGCGTCGCGGACACGGATGCCATGCTGGCCGCGGCGGGCAGCGCGATCGATGATTTTGCGGGTGGAACTCGGTTTGGCGAATCGCTGGGCGAGTTGCGTGCGCTCCACTCCCATCGACTGATCGGCCGTCGCACGCTGGTGTTGGTCATTAGCGATGGATTGGATACCGGCGAGGCGGAAGTGCTCAATCGGGAGTTACTTTGGCTCAAGCGGCACGCGCGGCGTGTGCTCTGGCTCAACCCGCTGTTGCGCTTCGATGGCTACGCCCCTCTCGCACGCGGCGCGGCTATGTTGCACCGCCATGCGGACGCGATGTGCGGTCTGGCCGCTAAAGCGCCGAACCTGAAACAAGGAAAACAACATGAAAATGCAGGGCAGTCGACAGCTAGCGGTCACCCAGCAGCAGGCGTGGGACGCGCTCAACGACCCCGAAACGCTCAAGAAATGCATCCCCGGTTGCGACAAATTCGAGCGTACCGGCGACGATCAGTATGCCGTCGGCATGGCCGTCAAGATCGGCCCGGTGTCGGCCAAGTTCAGCGGCAAGGTCAAACTGGCCGACATCGATGCGCCCAACGGCTACCGGCTTAGCTTTGACGGACAGGGTGGCGTGGCCGGCTTCGGCAAAGGGGCTTCCAGCGTCACGCTCACGCCGAACGAGTCAGGCTGCGAACTGGGCTACACGGTGCAGGCTCAGGTCGGCGGGAAGATCGCGCAGCTCGGCCAGCGCCTGGTTGATGGCGCTGCCAAGTCAATGGCAGACGACTTCTTCAAGCGCTTCGAAGCTGAAATGCTCAGTCGCTACGGAGCACCAGAGGCTGCGGATGCTGCAGAAGCAATAACGCACTCCGCACAACATACGGGGCTTTGGGCCTGGCTGATGCATATTTTGGGATTCGGTACAAAGAATTGATACGGAGCACGCTCGTGGAAAACCTTGACGTCATGGTGCTTCGCATGCTGCGCGACTGGCGCCGCGCGGGTCGGCGCGCCTTGATGGCGACCGTGGTGCGGACCTGGGGCTCGTCGCCGCGCCCGGTCGGCTCGATCATGGCGTTGGCTGACGATGGCGCCGTGACCGGCTCTGTTTCTGGCGGCTGCATCGAAGACGATTTGATCGGGCGTTACAGCCCTGCCCATGGCGCGCTCGAAGCGATGCCGCATGGCGCGCCGACGCTGGTCAAGTATGGCGTGACCGCCGACGAAGCACACCGTTTTGGACTTCCGTGTGGCGGAACGCTGGAGTTGTTGCTGGAGTTCGACCCCGATGTGGCATCGCTTGACGCACTGGTCGCGGGCCTGGAGCAGGGACGCTTGATGCAACGCACTGTGGCGCTGGTCGATGGCGCGGTGCGGTTGGCTGAGGCCAGCGTGCCGACCGAACTGCGTCTGGACGAGACCGAGTTGGTCAATTTCTTCGGCCCCGAATACCGCATGTTGCTGATTGGCGCCGGCCAGTTGGGAGAATACCTGGCGACGATGGCCAAGTTCAGCGGCTTTGTGGTGACGCTGTGCGACCCGCGCGTTGAGTACCGCGCGGCGTGGTCGGTGCCTGACGTTGCCATCACCACCGAGATGCCCGATGATGCGGTGATCGCGTTTCGCCCCGATCGGCGCTGCTGCATCGTTGCCCTCACACACGATCCCAAGCTTGACGACCTGGCGTTGATGGAAGCCTTGCGCAGCGAGGCCTTCTATGTCGGCGCGATCGGCTCGCGCCGCAACGCCGCTGCGCGCCGCGAGCGGATGATCGAATACTTCGATCAGACCGCCGAAATGCTGGATCGACTGCACGGTCCGATGGGCATCTATATCGGCAGCAAGACGCCATCTGAAATTGCCGTGAGCGTAATGGCCGAGATCCTGGCCGTCAAAAACGCAGTGACTCTGCCGCGCGAAGTGCAGGTTGCGCGTGCCAAGACGCAGCACGAGGTTGCCGGCTAGTCGGGGTGGTCGAAACAAGCTGCCTGCCCAAGCGCTTCGGTTCTAGTTGTCGCTGGTTGGTGGTCGACGACTCCCCGCCTCCGGTGGGACGTCACCAACTTTTTGGCGCTCACGGAACAGCGCGGCGCGCATCAGGAAAACGGTGGTGACGGGGGCGGTGAGCGCAACGAACACGGCAATCAGCACGGCGTGCAGGAACAGGTTGGCGCCCTGCACCGAAAAATAAATGATGGTCGCCGCCGTCATGCACCACACACCTACGGTCGAGCCCAGCGTGGGTGCGTGGATGCGCTGGAAGAAGGTGGGCAGGCGCACGAGACCGAAGGCGCCGACGGCCGCGAAGGCAGCGCCGGCAACCGCGAAGACAGCCGTGAGGATTTCGGCCCAGTGCGGCAACGGGCCACCGAGGAAGTCGGTCATTCGATCACCTCGCCGCGCAGCAGAAACTTGGCGATCGCGGTCGAGCTGACAAACCCGAATAGCGCGATCAGCATCGCTGCCTCGAAATAGACGTTGCTCGTGTAGATAATGCCGAGCACCAGCATCATCAGCATGCCGTTGACGTAGAGGCAATCGAGCGCCATCGCGCGATCTTGCGCGGCCGGCCCGACCAGGAGGCGCGCCAAGGCGCAAAGCATGGCCACCGCAAGCAAGAAGAGCGCGAACTTGAGGGCCCAGAAAAGCACCGGCGTCATGATTCAAAAATCTCCATCAGTGAGCGTTCGTAGCGCTGTTTGATGAGCGCGATGAAAGCTGGTTCGTCGTCGAGGTCGAACACGTGGATCAGCAGCGTGGAGTGGTCGAGCGAAATTTCAGCCCAGGCTGTTCCCGGTGTCAGGCAGATGATCATTGTCAGCACGGCGAGACCGTTGCCATCGCGCATGTCAAGGGGCACGAGGACGAAGTTCGACGCGATCCGAAGCGTGCCGGGGGTAAGCAATCGCCGCCCCACGGCCGCGGCGGAGCGCACCACGTCGAGCGCCACATGCCCGAAGAGTCGGAGCGCGACGCCGGGTCTGCGCATCGAAACGGGCGCAGGCCGCAAGCTTTGGGTCAACAGCGGGACCACGATGGCGAGCACCGCAGCGAGCAGGAGGGTCGCCACGTGCAGCGACTGGTTGAGCAGCAGCCACACCACGAACAGCGTCAGTGACAGCGGCGGCGACGGAATCCAGCGTTTCACCGGGTGGCTCCAGTATGTGCCCGGGCAGATCGTGGCCGCGCACCAAGTACCGCGTTGCGGTACTCGAGCGGCGAGCGCAAGCTCTGCGCGGTGGCCTCGGCGTGCTCCATCACCGGCCCGGCACCGAGGGTGAGCGCCACGCAGGCTGCCAGCAGCGCTGCCACGGGCAGCACCTCAATGGCTGGCAGCGCCGGCAGGGCCGCATGCTGTTGCGTCCAGAAATACCGGATCCCTGCGCGGCTTAACGCAACCAGGGTCAAGAAGCCGGAGAGGATGAGCAGCGCCATGAACGCCCAACTCGTCGACGTGACCACTTGGGCATTCAGCAGACCCGAGAGCATAGCGAATTTACCGACGAAGCCGGACAGTGGTGGCAGACCCGCAAGCAGCAGCGTGCAGGCCAGGAAGCTCAAGCCGAGGAAAGCCACGCCAGCCGGGATGACGCGTCCATAGAGGGCTTCACGGTCGTCATCGAGGTTGACGTCGGGCAGCAGCTTCAGGTCATCGGCCAGGAAGGGCGCGTTGCCGGCGGCCTCGTGCGGTGCAATGCTGAGACCCGCGTTGCGCCAGCGCTCGACAATGTCGATCAGCAGAAAGAATGCGCTGGCCGCCAGCGTCGAACTCAGCAGATAGTAGAGCGCGCCGGCCCACGCGGCTGGTTGGCCGAGCCCGATCACCGTCAGCAGCGTGCCCGCCGACACCAGCACGCTGAAGCCGGCGAGGTTCGACAGGCGCTGCGTGCCAACGATGCCGAGTGAACCGATGAACAGCGTCGTCAGCCCGATGCCGATCAGTGCGACCTGGCCGAACTGGGCGGAAGCCCCCGCGTCGGGTGCGAACAGCACAGTCCACAGGCGCAGCACGGTGTACACGCCGAGTTTGGTCAGCAGCACAAAAACGGCGCTGACCGGTGCCACCGCCGCGCTATAGGCTGGCACCAGCCAGAAGTTGAGCGGCCAGGCGCCAGCCTTGGCAAAGAACGCCGTTGCCAGAATGGCTGCCGCGGCGTGGACCAGGCCGCGATCGGCCGGTGCCAGCTGCGCGATGCGGACGCTGAGGTCGGCCATGTTGAGCGTGCCGGTCACGCCGTACAGCATTGCCGCGCCAATCAGGAACAAGGCCGATGCGGCCAGGTTGATCGCAATGTAGTGCAGCCCGGCGGTGACGCGCAGCCGGCCCGAGCCGTGCAGCAGCAAACCGTACGAGGCGGCCAGCATCACCTCGAAGAACACAAACAGGTTGAACAGGTCGCCGGTCAGGAAGGCACCGTTGAGCCCCATGAGTTGCAACTGCAGCAGCGGATGAAAGTGCACGCCGGCGCGATCCCAGCGCGACGTCGAATAGATCGACGCGGCAAACGCGATGACGCCGGTCAACGCCACCATCAGCGTCGAGAGCCGGTCGGCGACCAGCACGATGCCGAACGGAGCGCGCCAGTTGCCCGCGAGGTAAACGCCGATCGAGCCCGCCCCGCCACCGGTGTCGGGGGCATTGACCCAGCGCAGCAGCGCCAGTGCAGCCAGCAGGCCGATCAGGCCCGAAACCACGCTGAGGGTCGATTTGATGCGGCGCCGCTGCTCGCCCAGCATGAGCATGAGTGCGGCAGCGATCATTGGCACCAGGATCGGCACCGCAATCAGGTGCGGCATGGTGGCATCCAGCAGGCGGTCCAGAAATTCGATCATGTGCGCTCGTTGCCGTCCACATGGTCGGTGCCGGTGAGCCCGCGCGACGCCAGCAGGACGACCAGAAACAGCGCCGTCATCGCAAAGCCGATCACGATGGCGGTGAGTACCAGCGCCTGCGGCATCGGATCGGCCGTGTTGGCGAGCGTTGCCGCCAGCCCCGGCACGATGATCGGCTCGCGGTCGACGCTCAGACGCCCCATGCTGAAGATGAACAAGTTGACCGCATAGGAAATCAGCGTGAGGCCGATGATCACCTGGAAGGTGCGTGGGCGCAGCAACAGGTAGACGCCCGAGCCTGTCAGTACACCAATGGCCAGGGCCAGAACGATTTCCATCAGTCGACCCCTCCGGCGGAAGCGAGCCCGTCCACGGCGGGTGTCGGCGCAACGGGGACCACCTGTTCGGCTTCTTTCTCGGCTTGCTCGGCGGCCCAGCGGTGGCTGCGCACGGACTGGTGGGCCAGTGCCGTGAGGATCAGCATGGTCGACCCCAGCACCACGGAGAACACGCCCGCATCGAAGAACAATGCACTGGGCACGTGAATCTCGCCCAGCAGCGGCAACTGCAGGTGCGCCGTGTGGGTGGTCATGAAAGGAAATCCCAGCGCGACGGCGCCGCCGCCGGTCGCCAGCGCCAGCAGCAGGCCGGTCGCGATCCAGCGCCGGGGGTAGATGCGTAGATGAGCCTCGACCCACTCGGTGCCCGACACGATGAATTGCAGCAGCAGCGCCACCGACATCACCAGCCCTGCCACGAAGCCGCCGCCGGGCTGGTTGTGGCCGCGCAAGAAAAAGTAGATCGCCACCAACACCGACAGCGGAAGCAGCAGCCGCACAAGCACGGCCGGCACCATGAGGTAGCCGACGGCGGTGTCCTTGGCGTGGCGTGGATTCAGAAGATCGCTGCCGTCGGCGTCGAACAATGCGCGTTGTTGAGGCGGCAGCGCCATCGATTCCCGCGCCGGCCGGAAGCGCCGCAGCAGCGCATAGACGGTCAGCGCGACGATGCCCACGACGGTGATTTCACCGAAGGTGTCTAAGCCGCGGAAATCGACCAGCATCACGTTGACGACATTGGTGCCGCCGCCGTCCGGCAAGGCGTGGTCCAGGAAGAAGGATGAAATGCTTTGAGGGAAAGGTCGCGTCATCAGCGACCAGGCGAGGGCCGCCATGCCGCCGCCGGCTGTGGTGGCGAGGGTCAAATCGCGTCCGCGCCGGCCCCAGATCCGCAGTCGCGACTCTGGCGGCAGGGTCGCCGCGCTGCGCATTGGCAGCCAGCGCAGGCCGAGCAGCAACAGCACGGTGGTGACGGTCTCGACCACCAGTTGCGTGAGCGCCAAGTCGGGTGCGGAAAACCAGATATAAGTGACGCAGCACACCAGCCCGGCGCCCGATGCGAGCATCAGCGAAGCCATCCGGTGGAACTTGGCCTGCCATGCCGCGGTGACGGCGCAGACCGCGCCGATGGCCCAAGTCATGGCGAACATTGGCGAGAACGGCTGCAGCTCGCGCGCTCCGCGTTCGACCGGCACCCACCAGAGCGACAGGGCGGCTCCGGTTACGGCAATGCTGATCATCAGCAGCAGTTGGGCCTGCAGGCGGCGCGTGCCTAGCAGGCCTCGACTCTTGCGCCCGATTTCGCTCAGTCGGGCCAGCATGTTTTCAAAAACGCGCTGACCGTCCAGGCCATACAGCAGCGGCGGATGCTCCAGCCCACCGGCAGCCCGCTGGCGCCGCTGCACCAGATAGAGCGCGGCGCCGCCGACCAGGGCGATCAGGCTCATCACCAGCGGCAGGTTGAAGCCGTGCCACACCGCCAGGCTGTAGGGCGGCAATGCGTTGTTGACGACCGGGGCGGCAGCCGCCGCCAGCAGGGCTCCAATCGACTGGGCTGGCATGACGCCCACCACTACGCAGGCCAGCACTAGCAACTCGACTGGCACCCGCATCCAGTGCGGTGGCTCGTGCGGCTTGCGCGGCACCTCGGGCCCGCACGGGGGCCCGAAGAAGACGTCGAACACGAAACGCGCCGAATAAGTCACGCTGAAGATACCCGCCAGCACGGCCACCATCGGCACGCCCCAGGCGACCCAGGGCGTGGCGCGCAGGAACACCGTTTCGGCGAAAAACATTTCCTTGGACAGAAAACCGTTCAGCAACGGTACGCCGGCCATCGCCGCGCTGGCGATAATGGCCAGCGTGCCGGTGATCGGCATTAGCCGCCACAGGCCGCTCAGCTTGCGGATGTCGCGCGTGCCGCTTTCGTGGTCGATGATGCCCGCCGCCATGAAGAGCGACGCCTTGAAGGTTGCATGATTCATGATGTGGAATACCGCCGCCACCGCGGCCAACCTGCTGTTGAGGCCGAGCAACAGCGTGATGAGGCCCAGGTGCGAGATCGTCGAATACGCCAACAGCGCCTTCAGGTCGCGCTGGAACATGGCCAGGTAGCTGCCCAGCAGCAGCGTTGCGGCCCCAGTGCCCCCGACCAGCCAGAACCAGGTTTCGGTGCCCGATAGCGCAGGCCACAGCCGCGCCATCAGGAACACGCCGAGCTTGACCATGGTGGCCGAATGCAGGTAGGCGGACACCGGGGTGGGCGCGGCCATCGCACGCGGCAGCCAGAAGTGGAACGGGAACTGCGCGCTTTTCGTGAAGGCGCCGAGCAGCAGCAGCACCAGCGCGGCCGGATAGAGCGCGTGATGACGAATCAGGTCGCCCGAGGCCAGCACCACGTCGAGTTCGTAGCTGCCTGCGATGCGTCCGAGGATCAGCACGCCGGCCAACAGGCACAGGCCGCCGGCCCCCGTCACCGTGAGCGCCATGCGGGCGCCGCGCCGGGCATCGCGGCGGTGGTGCCAGTAGCCGATCAGCAGGAACGAGAACAGGCTGGTGAGCTCCCAGAACAGCACCAGCTGGATCAGGTTGCCCGACAGCACCACGCCCATCATGGCGCCCATGAACGCGAGGAGGAACGAAAAAAAGCGCGGCACCGGATCTTCGGGCGACATGTAGTAGCGCGCATAGAGCACCACCAGCGCGCCAATGCCCAGAATCATCATGCAAAACAACCAGGCAAAGCCGTCCAGGCGAAACACGAGATCGAGACCGAGTGAGGGCAACCAGCGAATTTCCTGCCGCAGCACGTTGCCGTTGGCCACCTGGGGAAACAGCCACGCGACCTGGATCGTGCAGCCCAGCGCGACCAATCCGGCCAGTGTCGATTCCCGATTGCGTGCGTCCGCCGGCAGCATGGCGGCAAGCACGCTGGCAATGAACGGGAGGGCAATGAGAAAGACCAAGGGCATGTCGCTCGATTCTAAAAGTGGGCCTGCGCGGAGGTTCCGGTGCCGCGCTCGGCTACGCCGCCAGAATTAATAATAAAAGTGGCTGTAACGCCCGTCCAGCCGCCGCAAGCAGCCATCAAGTCAGGAGCATATGTTCAAGGCCAACACGCCTCAAAGCCTGTCGCTTCGCTCGACGGGCGGCGTCAGATCATCATCTGCTGCGGCAACCAGGTGACCAACTGCGGCACGAAATAAATCAGCAGCACGGCGATGACCATCAGGCAGAACATCGGGAACGTGACGCGCGCGATGTACAGCAGGTCGCGCCCGGTCATGCCTTGCAGCACGAACAGGTTAAAGCCGACCGGTGGGGTGATCTGCGCCATTTCGACCACCAGCACGACGAAGATGCCGAACCAGATCGGGTCGATGTGGGCGGCGGTCACGGTCGGCATGATCACGCCCATCGTCAGCACCACCATCGAGATGCCGTCGAGGAAGCACCCCAGCACAATGTAGAACAGCGCTAGCATCAGGATGAGCTGGAATTGCGAGAGGCCGAGCGAACCGATCCACTCGGCCAGGTGGCGCGGCAGGCCGATATAGCCCATCGCCAGCGTGAGGAAAGCGGCGCCGGCCAGGATGAGCGCCATCATGCAATACAGCCGGGTGGCGCCGAGCAGCGACTCCTTGAAGGTGGCCCAGTTGAGCGAGCCCTGCAGTGCCGAGATGATCAGGGCGCCTAGAACGCCCACGGCGGCGGCCTCGGTGGCAGTCGCTACGCCAGCGTAAATCGAGCCTAGCACGGCCATGATCAGGAGCGCGACGGGGATCAGGCTGCGCGATGCGCGCAATTTGTCCGTGAACGGCATGACGGCGTCGGCCGGTGGCACGCGGTCAGGGTGGCGCAGCGCCCACAGCGCGATGTAGCCCGAAAACAGCAGCGCAAGCATGATCCCGGGCACCACGCCGGCGATGAACAGCCGCGCAATCGAGACGTCCGCACTGACACCGTAGACGATCATGATGATCGACGGCGGAATCAACAAGCCGAGCGTGCCGGCCCCGGCCAGCGTGCCAATCACCATGTCGTCCGGATAACCCCGCTTGCCAAGTTCGGGCAAGCTCATCCGGCCGATGGTGGCGCAGGTCGCCGCGCTCGACCCCGAGACCGCGGCGAAGATCGCGCAGCCCACCACGTTGGTGTGCAGCAGCCGGCCGGGCAGCCCTTGCATCCAGGGCGCGAGGCCCTTGAACATATCTTGCGAGAGACGGGTGCGAAACAGAATCTCGCCCATCCAGATGAACAGTGGTAGGGCGGTGAGCGTCCAGCCCGAAGCGGAGCCCCAGATGGTCACTGCCATCGCGTCGCCGGCCGGGCGCGAGGAAAAGAGCTGCATGGCGATCCATGCCACGCCCGACAGCGTGAGACCGATCCAGACCCCACTGGCCAGAATCAGGAACAGGGTGCCGATCAGCAGCCCCGCGACGGCGATGTCATTCATAGCGCAGGGCTTCGCCCTCTGCCTTGGGGCGGCGCCCTCTCCATTCGACGAAAAATTCGTCGATCGCCGCAATGGCGAACACCACCGCGCCGACTGCCATGGAAAGCTGCGGCAGCCACAACGGCGTCGCGTCGTTGCCGGTGGAGATATCGTTGAAGACGTGCGATTGCCAGACTAGGCGAACGCTGTAGTAGGCGAACAGCAAGGCCAGCAGGGCGCCCGCGCCCATCGCCCAGCGCTCCATCCACGGCTTGGCGCGCTCGCCCAGGCGCGAGACGATCAAGGTCACACGGATGTGTTCGCCACGCTTGAGCGTGTGCGCCAGCGCCAGGAAGCCGCAGCCAGCCATCAGGTAGCCGGCGTAGGCGTCGATGCCGGGCACGTTGAAATGCAGTTGCCGCTCCACCACCGACAGCAGCACCATCAGGAGCAGACCGATCATGCAAAGCGCCGCTAGGGCGGCGGCGCTGTCATAGAGAAAATTGAGTGCCTTGCGCAGCATCCGAATGGTGCCTTACATCTTCTTGTAGGCGTCGACCACGGCTTGTCCCTCGGGGCCGGATTTCTCGAGCCACTCCTTGAGCATGATGTCGCCGACCTTCGTCATGTCGGACTTGAGCTGGGGCGATGGCACGTGCACCGTCATGCCGTTCTTGGCGAGCAGGTCAAGGTATTCCTGGGTCTTTGTCTTCGACAGCGCCCAGCCACGCTTCTCGGCGTCGGCGCCGGCCTTGAGCAGGGCGTCTTGGGTCGGTTTGTCGAGCGCGTCGAAGGCCTTCTTGTTCACCAGTACGGCGTTCTTGGGCAGCCACGCTTGGGTGTCGTAGAAGTTCTTGATGTATTCGTAGGTCTTGGTGTCATAGCCGGTCGAACCCGACGACATGTACGACTCGATCACGCCGGTGGCCATGGCTTGCGACAACTCGGCCTGTTGCACCGTGACAGGCTGCGCGCCGACCAGCTCGGCGATGCGCGCAGTGGCGGGACTGTAGGCACGCCACTTCACACCCTTCAGGTCTGCCGCCGAGCTGATCGGCTTCTTCACGAAGATGCCTTGCGGTGGCCACGCCACCGTGTACAGCAACATGATTCCCTGTTCGGCCAGCTTCTTTTCGAGCACCGGCTTTTGCGCCTGATAGAGCTTCCATGCGGCGGCGTAGCTATCGGCCAGGAACGGAATACCGTCGGCACCGAACATCTGCCATTCGTTCTGGTAGTTGACCAGCAGGATCTCGCCCATTTGCGCCTGCCCGCCCTGCACCGCGCGCTTGATCTCGGGCGCCTTGAACAGCGATGCATTCGAGTGCACGGTGATTTTCAGCTTGCCGGCGGTGGCCTTGTCGACATCGCCCGCGAACTGCGCGATGTTCTCGGTGTGCAGGTTGGTGCTTGGGTAGGCCGTTGGCAAGTCCCACTTGGTTTGCGCCAGGGCTGCGGTACCCAGCGTCAAGCCGAGCGCGATGGCGGCAAAAAAGGTGGCAAGTTTGAAGTTCATGGTCTCTCGCGGGCAGAAAGGGAGTGAGGAAGCAGATCAGCATACGGGCAAATATTCGGCTCGCGGTGAGGCATTTCCCTGCCTTTGGGGAGTCTTGTAATTTTAGTCAAATAGAGCTCAGCGCTCGTCCCCCGGTCGCGGGAAGCTATCCTATCAATAGCGCCTGCTGGTTCTTGTCACGGTTGACGGTGAGCCCTTCGTGTGCGAGGCGGCGGGCCGGCCTGTCGCCAACGCCTTTGACGCGGCGCTGCAACTCGGCACGCTCCTTGAAATCGCCGTGTTGGCGCGCTTCAAGAATCCGGCCCGACAACGTCGGACGAATTGCCTTGAGCCCGTCGAGGTCGGCGACGGTGGCGGTGTTGACTTCGATCGCGGCCTGCGCCGCAGTGGCAACGAGAAGCACCATCGCTGCCGCGAGTGACTTGAACGAGATCAAAGCTCTTCAACCCGGCGCGGTGGGTAGCTGTCCCATGTCTGGCACCCGGGGCAATGCCAAAAATGCTGGTGCGCCTCGAAGCCACAGGCAGCGCAACGGTAGCGCATCAGCGGCCGGGCGGCCTGGTCGAGTGCGCGTTGCACCTGCGGATGGAACTGCTCATGCGTGAACGGCTCGCCGGCGAGCCAGCGCGACGCCGCCACCAGCGACGGGTGATGCGCCAGGTGGACGATGTAGCCGTCGCGAGGCGTTGTCGGCGTGTCCGTCGCGGACGTGTCGCTCGCCGTGGGAGTGCCGCCCAGCGCGATGATGGCTTCGAGTACGTCGATCGAGGGCGATTGCGCATAGCCGCGTTGCAGCAGCGCCAGCGCGTCGCCGGTGCGTTGCGCGGGAGCGGCCGCTTGCTGGAGCGTTGCCGCGTAGAGCGGCAGCGCGAGGGGGGCGTTTTCGCTCAGTGCAGCCAGGGTCTCGAAGGCGGCGCCGGCCTCGCCGTTGCGCAATTGCAGTGTGGCGATGTCGATTGCCGGCCGCGGCGCCTGCGGTGCAAGTGCAGCGGCCTGACGCAGCAGCTGCGCAGCGCCCTCGCTGTCGCCGTTGGCCACTTGCTCCGACGCCTGTTCGCAAAGGTGGTGGGCGCGCCGTGCGCTGTAGTTAGCGTGCTCCGATTCCTCGAGCTTTAGCGCAACGGCAGCGGCCTGCGTCCATTCGCGCGAGCGTTCGTAGATCGTCAGCAGCGAGAGCCGCGCTTCATTCTCGAAGCGCGTGCCCTCCAGCTTTTGCAAGGCCGCTTCGGCGCGGTCGAGCAGCCCGGCCCGCAAAAAATCCTGTGCCAGCGCGTGCTGTGCGCGCTCACGGTCAGCGCGGCTCAGATCGCCACGCGACAGCAGATGCTCGTGCACCCGCACGGCGCGCTGGTATTCGCCCCGCCGGCGAAACAGGTTGCCCAGCGCGAAGTGCAGTTCCTGCGTGTCGGGGTCGTTCTGCACCGCTTCGATGAACGCGTCGATCGCCTGGTCTTGCTGCTCGTTGAGCAGGAAGTTGAGCCCCCGAAAATAGGCCTTGGGCGCCTGGCGGTTGTCGAGCCGGAGCTGGTGCAGATCGAAGCGTGAAGCCAGCCAGCCGAGCACGAAGGCGATTGGCAGGCCCAGCAGCAGCCAGCTGAAATCAAAGTCCATGCTGGCGCACGGCAGGCAAGTCGGTACTTTGCACGTCCGGCGCCGGGCCGAGCACCGGCTCCGACGACAGGCGTACGGCAGCCTTGCGATGCTTCCACCAGCCCGGCACCATGCCCAGCGCGCCGACCACGAGGCCGCCCGCAAAGGCCGCGAGGACGACCAGCACCAGCGGCGCGCGCCAGTAGGTGCCGAAGAAGAAATAGACCGTCGCATCCTGCTGGTTATTCAGCGCGAAGGCGAAGAGCGTAAAAAAAATGGCTGCCTTGAGCAGCCACAGGAGGTATTTCATGCATCTCCCCGGTGACGGGGGAATTCTATGACGCTGTGCGTCAACGCTTTGCCGGTGCTTCGGCCCGCGCAGCACCGCTGTGTGTGTCGACGGCCTCACGCAAGGCCTTGCCCGGCTTGAAATGCGGCACGCGCTTTTCCGGCACGGCAACGCTTTCGCCGGAGCGCGGGTTGCGTCCCATGCGAGGCGGGCGTCGGTTGACCGAGAAACTTCCAAAGCCGCGGATCTCGATGCGGTGGCCCTGCACCAGGGCGTCGCTCATCGCGTCCAGGATGGTCTTGACGGCGGTTTCGGCATCTCGATGTGCCAACTGCGCAAAACGCGCCGCGAGTTCTTCAACGAGATCGGATCGGGTCATGGGCCAGAAAAAGCGAGGGCAAAAAAAAGACAGAGTGACCATCAGGCCGACTCTGTCCCCCGAGCAGCGCTTACTTGTCGCTGTTGTCCAGCTTGGCGCGCAGCAGGGCGCCCAGGCTGGTGGTGCCGGCGTTCTCGCGCGCCGACTGCTGGCTCAGGTTGGCCATTGCGCCTTGCTCGTCGACCATGTCCTTTTGCTTGATCGACAGCTGGATGTTGCGGGTCTTGCGATCCACATTGACCACCACGGCGGTGACTTCGTCGCCTTCCTTGAGCACGTTGCGGGCATCTTCCACGCGGTCGCGCGAGATTTCAGAAGCACGCAGGTAGCCGATGACGTCTTCGCCGAGGTCGATTTCAGCACCACGGGCGTCCACCGTCTTGACCTTGCCGGTCACGATCTGGCCCTTGTCGTTCACCGTGGTGAAGGTGGTGAACGGGTCGCCGTCGAGCTGCTTGATGCCCAGCGAGATGCGCTCGCGGTCGACGTCGACGGCCAACACGATGGCATCCACTTCCTGGCCCTTCTTGTAGTTCCGGACGGCAGCTTCGCCGGTTTCGCTCCACGAGAGGTCGGACAGGTGCACCAGGCCGTCGATGCCGGCAGCCAGGCCGACGAACACGCCGAAGTCGGTGATCGATTTGATCGGGCCCTTGACGCGGTCGCCGCGCTTGGTTTCCTGCGCAAACTCTTGCCACGGGTTGGCCTTGCACTGCTTCATGCCCAAGCTGATGCGGCGCTTGTCTTCGTCGATCTCCAGCACCATGACTTCGACTTCGTCGCCGAGTGAAACGATCTTGTTGGGTGCGATGTTCTTGTTGGTCCAATCCATTTCGGAGACGTGCACCAGGCCTTCGATGCCGGGTTCAAGTTCGACAAACGCGCCGTAGTCGGCGATGTTCGTGATCTTGCCGAACAGGCGAGTCGATTGCGGGTAGCGGCGCGAAACGCCCATCCACGGGTCGTCGCCCAACTGCTTCAAGCCGAGCGAGACGCGATTCTTTTCGGTGTCGAATTTGAGGATCTTGGCGGTGATTTCCTGGCCCGGCTGCACCACTTCGCTCGGATGGCGAACGCGGCGCCACGCCATGTCGGTGATGTGCAGCAAGCCGTCGATGCCGCCGAGGTCGACGAACGCACCGTATTCGGTGATGTTCTTGACGACACCGCGCACCACTGCGCCTTCCTTGAGGGTTTCCATCAGCTTGGCGCGTTCTTCGCCCATGCTAGCTTCGACCACGGCGCGACGCGAGAGCACCACGTTGTTGCGCTTGCGGTCGAGCTTGATGACCTTGAACTCGAGCGTCTTGTTTTCGTAAGGGCTCAGATCCTTGATCGGACGGGTGTCGATCAGCGAGCCCGGCAGGAACGCGCGGATGCCGTTGACCAGCACCGTGAGGCCGCCCTTGACCTTGCCGCTGGTGGTGCCGGTGACGAATTCGCCGGATTCGAGGGCCTTTTCAAGGCTCATCCAGGACGCGAGTCGCTTGGCGGTGTCGCGCGAGAGGATGGTGTCGCCGTAGCCGTTTTCGACGCTGCCGATGGCCACGGAGACGAAATCGCCGGCCTGAACTTCGAGTTCGCCCTTGTCGTTCTTGAATTCCTCGATCGGCACATAGGCTTCTGACTTGAGGCCGGCGTTGACGACAACGTGGTTGTGCTCGACGCGCACGACTTCGGCCGTGATGACCTCGCCGGTGCGCATTTCGGAACGCTTAAGGGACTCTTCAAACAGTTCAGCAAAAGATTCTGACATCGTGTTTCCTTCCGTCATCCAGGGTTCCAGACGCCAATGCAGGATTGCGGGCGACTGCTTTCAATATCTGAAGACGGCGGTTGGTGGGCATGAGCCCGGTTGGGTTAAACAACCAGCGGGCCAGTGCGCTGTCGCGCGGCGGGGGCCCGGCTGGAGCCGGTTGCTGCCCGAGAAACCGCGGGCAACTCAAGCCGCTCAAGAGAGGTCGAACGGCTGCATCGCCTGCCACCAGGTCAGCACCTGCTCCACCGACTGTTCGATGGAGAGGAGCGAGTTGTCCAAGAGGCGGGCATCCTGCGCCGGCTTGAGGGGCGCGACGCTGCGAAACAAGTCCCGTGCGTCGCGCGCTTCCAAGTCGGTGCGAAGGCTATCGATTGTAGTCGGAAAACCTTTTAAGATCAGCTGCTTATAGCGACGTTCCGCGCGGTGGGCGGCGCTGGCGGTGAGGTAAACCTTGAGCGGGGCGTCCGGGAAGATCACGGTGCCCATGTCGCGTCCATCGGCGACCAGCCCAGGCAAGCGGCGAAAGCGCTGCTGGAGCGCTAGCAGGGCCAGCCTGACGGCGGGCAGCGCGGAAACGCGCGAAGCGTCCATGCCGGCCGCTTCGCGGCGGATCTCGTCAGTCACATCGTCGCCGGCGAGCACCACTCGGCCTTCGCTAAAGCACAGCGGCAGTTCGCGTGCCAGATCGGCGATTTGCGCTTCATGGCGAGGCTCCGCGTCCAGGCCGGCGCGCCGCATCGCCAATCCGGTCACGCGATAGAGCGCGCCCGAATCCAGATAGTGGTAGCCGAGGCGGCGCGCCACTTCGGCGGCCAGCGTGCCTTTGCCGGATGCGGTGGGGCCGTCCACGCAGATCACCGGCACCGCGTCGGCCTGAGCCACTGAAAACAGGGTTTCAAAAAAATTCGGGAAGGTTTTTGCAACGCAATGGGGATCAAGGATGCGCACAGGCAGTCCCGCGGGGTTGAAGGCAGCCAGTGCCAGGCACATGGCGATGCGGTGATCGTCGTAGGTGTGGATGCTGGCGGCGCGCCAGTCGGCCACTGCCAGCGGGTGCACGCGAATGAAATCAGGCCCGGCCTCGACCGTGGCGCCGAGCTTGCGAAGCTCGTTAGCCATGGCGTCGATGCGGTCGGTTTCCTTGACACGCCAGCTCGCGATGTTGCGCAGCAAACTCGGGCCGTCGGCGTAGAGCGCCATGACGGCGAGTGTCATGGCGGCATCGGGAATGTGGTTGCAGTCGAGGTCGATGGCTTTCAGGGGCCACGTGCCGCGCGACACCTCCAGCCAGTTTGGGCCGCTGGTAACTTGCGCGCCCATTCGCCGCGCGGCATCGACAAAGCGGATGTCGCCCTGGATCGAGTCGCCGCCGACGCCTTCTATTTTTAAGCCTTTTTGGCCTGTAACTCCCGTAGCCAAGGCGCCGACAGCTATGAAGTAGCTAGCAGACGAGGCATCGGCTTCAACGTGGATTTGGCCCGGCGAGCGGTATTGGCTGCCGGCCGGAATCGTGAACCGCTGCCAGCCTTCGCGTTGCACCACGATGCCAAAGCGCGCCAGCAGATTGAGCGTGATTTCGACGTAGGGCCGGGAGATCAGTTCGCCGACCACCTCGATCACGATGTCGCGCCCCGCCGACAGGCCGCCCCGAGGAGGCGCGGCGCCATGGCTTGCGGCCAGCGGCAGTGCCAGCAGCAAGGCCGTGAGGAACTGGCTCGACACGTCACCTCGCACGCGGATCAGCGCGTCCAGTTGCAGCGCGGCGTGTTCGACCCGGTGGATGCGCAGTGGCGGGTAGCCGGGGTTGCCGAGGTAGTCGATGCGGCAGCCGAGTTGGGTGAGGGCGTCGACCAGACCGCCGATGGGCCGCTCGTGCATGCGGTCGACGCCGCGCAGTTCGAACTCGCCGCCAAGCAGCGCCAGCGCGGCGGTCAGTGGCCGCATCGCGGTGCCGGCGTTGCCGAGGAAGAGCGAGGCCTGCGGCGATCGCAGTTGGCCGCCCAGGCCTTCGATGCGCACCGTACCCTCGGTGCGCTCGACGCCGCAGCCCAGTTGCACGAGTGCCGCCAGCATGACGTGGGTGTCGTCGGAGTCGAGCAGGTCGTGCACAAGGGTGATACCACTGGCGAGGGCAGCCAGCAGCAGCACACGGTTTGAAATGCTTTTGGAGCCCGGCAACGCGACCGTGCCGCTTGCCGCCACCAGGGGCGGAATATCGAGAGCGGGGATGGAAAACATGTTCAGACGTCCGACGCGGGCGAATCGGGCCGCCATTTCGCGCGAACGTCCCGGGCTGCTGTAATCGCGTTTTCGAGTGCCGGTCCATCGCAGGTGCCCATCAACGCTTCCAGCTGTACCAGCGCTTCGCGGAAGGCGCGCGATTGGCGCAACACCTGCTCGCGGTTGGCCAGCAGGATGTCGCGCCACATCACCGGGTCGCTGGCGGCAATGCGTGAGAAGTCGCGGAAACCCGGTCCTCCAAGCGCCATGAAGCGCTCGCCTTGGGGTTGCGCCGCCAATGCGTTGGTATAGGCAAATGCAAGCAGGTGAGGCAAGTGGCTGACGGCAGCGAATGCGCTGTCGTGCTCCTCTGGCGTCATGGTGGTGACGTGGGCGCCGACGCCGCTCCAGGCGAGCGTCGCCCGCTGTACGTTGGAGCGCAACGTTGCCTTGACGGGCGTCAGGATGGTTCGCCGACCGGCAAACAGCGTTGCGTCGGCGTGCTCGATGCCTGCGACTTCCTTGCCGGCAATCGGATGGGCCGGTACGAAGGAACTGAACTCTTCTTGCAGACCGCGCCGCGCCGCCGCGATCACGTCCCCCTTGGTCGAACCCACGTCCATAACCAAGGCGTCGGCTGCCAGCCCATGGCGAATCGACTTGAAGGCCGCTTCGCAGGCGCCAACGGGAATGGCGATCAACACCAGGTCGGCGCCCGACACGGCCAGAAGCGCAGACGGTGCCGCCACATCGATGATGCCCAACTGGCGCGCGCGCTCGGTGGTTGAAGGTGATTTGCTATAGCCGACGACGCGCTTGACCAGCTTGGCGCGCTTGAGCGCCAGCGCAAACGAGCCGCCCATCAGGCCGCAGCCAATCAGTCCCAGTTGCTCGAACATGAAGCGTCAGGCCGGTACAGGATAGGCGCCGAGCACTTTGTAAAAGGCGCACAAGGAACGCAATTGCGTCAGCGCCGCGGCCACGTTCGGCTGTGAAGGATGGCCGTCGAGGTCGATGTAGAAGTAGTACTCCCACTGGCCCGTGCGCGCCGGGCGCGATTCGAAGCGAGTCATGGACACGTTGTTGGCCGGCAGGCAGATGATGGCAAAGCGGGTGCGGTTGTAGGAGTCGTCCTGAATCGCGTGAGCGACGATGTGCAGGCCGAAGCGCGTGGCCGCCCGCTCGCTCGCCAGTGCGGCCCAGCCCGGATGACCGGCGGCCAGCCGTGCCCCTTCGGCGTTGCTGGAAACCGCGCGCCGCTCGGCCTGCGGCAGGTGCTTGGACAGCCAGGTCTGGCATTGCGCCAGTGCTTGCGGGTGGGCCAGCACGGCCTCGATACCTTCGAGCGAAGTGCTGGAGTGCAGCAGATGATGACGCACCAGCAGGCTGACTTCGCCGATCACGTGCGTGGGCGAATGCAAAAACAGATCGAGGGAACGCGTGACCACGCCTTCGGTCGAATTTTCGACGCCGACCACGCCGTACTGGGCGCTGCCCGCAGCGGTGGCATGGAACACCTCGTCGAAGCTGGCGCAGTACACCAGATCAGTCGCGCCGCCGAAGTATTCGATCGCCGCTTGTTCACAGAAAGTGCCTTCGGGTCCGAGCACGGCCACACGTTGCGGCGATTCGAGCGCCAGGCAGGCCGACATGATCTCGCGCCAGATGGCCGACACGTGCGAGCCCTTCAGAGGGCCTGTGTTTTCCTGCTCGATTTTGGTGATGACCTGTGCAACCCGGTCGGGCCGGAAAAACGGCGTGCCCTCGCGCTTCTTGATCTCGCCCACCAGTTCCGCAACGTGCGCCCGGCGATTCAGCAAGCCGAGCAATTGCTGGTCGAGTGCGTCGATCTGTACGCGCAGATCGGCAAGGCTTGCGGAGGTGTCAGAAGAGTCGGCAGGGACGGGACGTGAGGCAGGAGCGGTCATCGGTCGGGTGCGCGGCGAGGCGGCTAGCTGTGCAAGCGCTCGAATTCTCGCATGTAGCCCACCAGTGCTTGAACGCCCGCCAGAGGCATCGCGTTGTAGATGCTGGCCCGCATGCCGCCGACTGACTTGTGGCCCTTGAGCTGCAGCAAACCGGCCCCGCGCGCGCCGGCCAGAAAAACCTCGTTGCGGCATTCGTCGCGCAAAAAGAACGGCACGTTCATGCGCGAGCGGCAATCGATGGCAATTCGGTTTTCATAGAACGCCGAGCCGTCGATAAAGTCATAGAGCAATTTTGCCTTGGCGATGTTTCGCTGCTCCATAGCGGCCACGCCGGTGAGCACACCTTCGGTTTGCTGTAGCAACCATTGAAACGTCAGGCCCGCGACATAGATCCCCCAGGTGGGCGGCGTGTTATACATGGAGTGGTTGTCGGCCACTGTCTTGTAGTTGAACGCGCTGGGACAAATTTCGAGCGCTTGTCCTAGCAGGTCGTCGCGCACGATCACGAGAGTGAGTCCGGCCGGACCGAGATTCTTTTGCGCACCGCCAAAGGCCAGCCCGACGCGGCGCCAGTCGACCGGGCGCGAGGCGACATGGGAAGAAAAGTCGATCACCAGCGGCGCGTCGCTGCCGAGTGCCACCAGGTCGGGCAACGCGTGGAACTCGATGCCGTTGATCGTTTCGTTGGTGCAGACGTGCACATAGGATGCGTCTTTCGACAGTTTCCAGTGCGTTGGGTCAGGCAGCTGCGTGTGATGGCTTTCGGCGTTGCTCGCCGCGACGCGCGCATTGCAATAGCGTTGCGCTTCCTTGTGCGATTTGACGCTCCAGCTGCCGGTGATAACGAAATCGGCACAGGTGCCGCGTGACAGGTTCATCGGCACGATGGCGTTCTCGCCGATTCCGCCACCCTGCATGAACAGGATGTGGAAGTGCGCCGGCACCGCGAGCAGCGTTCGCAGGTCGGCTTCGGCTTGCGTCAGGATTGCGCCGAACTCCTTTCCCCGATGACTCATCTCCATCACGCTCATGCCACTGCCCCGCCAGTCGAGCATCTCCAAAGCGGCACGTTGCAGCACCGTCTCGGGCATGGCAGCCGGGCCGGCCGAGAAGTTGTACGGGCGCTGGATGGCCGCCGGCATCACTTCTTGGCGGGTGGCTTGGCGGGCGCCTTGGCGGGTGTGTTACCCGCAGGCGGGCTCGTCGGTGCGCCGAGCGCCTTGGCGACGTTGGTGTCGAGCGTGCGCATCTTCGGCTCAATGGTCGCTCGCGTGTCGGCGATCAGCTTCTCGGTAAGCGCGTGCTGCATCTGTGGATTCAAGTCTTGGTATTTCTTGCTCAGTGGGGAGCTGATCCAAGCGATCAACTGGCGCAGTTCCTCTTCGCTGAAATTTTGCGTCAGCAATGGGCCAAGCGTATCGGGAGCGAGTTGCACGGCCTTGTCGCGAACGATGGGATAGGCATCGTCGAAGTATTTTTTGAGCTCTGCGTCCGCGGCCTTCGCTGCAGCGTCACGCTTTTCGGCCGGAACCTGGGTTTGCAGATATTGCGACCCTGCTTGTGCAATCGGATCGCTCGATTGCTGGACTAGCCCGCGCGCAAGTGACTCGATGCCGGGGCGTTGCAGGTCGACGAACTGCTTGACCAGCGCGGCCTTGCCGTCTTGGGCCCAGCCGATGGAGCTGGTAGCCAGCGCGACAGTCAGCAGCGCCAGTTGGATTTTCTTCATTCAGGTTTCTCCGTTGATGTAGGGGGGGTGTCGTTGTCGTCGGGCGCCGTTTCGTGGTCGCCGTTCACATCGTTCTCGACGATGCGCTGCAAGCCGCCCAGCCGCGAGCCATCGTCAAGAGCAATCAGCGTGACGCCTTGAGTCGCACGCCCGAGCTCGCGAATCTCAGAGACACGGGTACGAACCAGCACGCCTTTGTCAGTGATCAGCATGATCTCGTCGTCGGCGTGTACCAGCGTCGCGGCCACGACCTTGCCGTTACGTTCGCTTTGTTGGATCGCAATCATGCCTTTGGTTCCCCGGCCATGCCGCGTGTATTCGGTAATACCGGTGCGTTTTCCGTAACCGTTTTCTGTAGCAGTCAGCACGCTCTGCTGCTCGTCTTCGGCCACCAGCATCGCGATCACGCCCTGGCCTTCTTCGAGCATCATGCCGCGCACGCCGCGGGCATTGCGGCCCATCGGACGTACGTCGTTTTCGTCGAAGCGCACCGCTTTGCCCCCATCCGAAAACAGCATCACGTCGTGTGAACCATCGGTCAGCGCGGCGCCGACCAGGTAGTCGCCAGGGTCCAGATCCACTGCGATGATGCCGGCCTTGCGTGGGTTGCTGAATTCGTTAAGAGCGGTTTTCTTCACGGTACCCATCGAGGTCGCCATGAAGACATACTCATTGGCCGGGAATGTGCGCGTCTCGCCTGTCAGCGCCAGCACGACGTTGATCTTCTCGCCCTCTTGCAGCGGGAACATATTGACGATGGGCCGGCCGCGTAGTCATGCGTGTTGGCAATGAAGAGCTGGTCGATCCAGTCGTCTTCCTTGGTCGTCGTTGCCTGTTTGCCGCGGCCGCCGCGTTTCTGGGCGCGGTATTCGCCCAGCGGCTGACTCTTGATATACCCGCTGTGCGACAACGTCACGACCATGTCGGTCGGGGTAATCAGGTCTTCCGTCGAGAGATCGTAGGCGCTGTTTTCGATCTGGCTGCGGCGTGCGCCCAACTTGGTCTGGCCGAATTCCTGTTTGATGGCCGTGAGCTCGTCGCTGATGATGGTCGAGACGCGCTCGGGGCGGGCCAGGATGTCGAGCAAGTCCTCTATTTCGGCCATGACCTCCTTGTATTCAGCGACGATTTTGTCTTGCTCAAGGCCCGTCAGGCGCTGCAGGCGCATTTGCAAAATTTCTTGCGCCTGCGTTTCCGAGAGTCGATACAGGCTGTCCGACCCCATGCCGTACTCGGCCTCAAGTCCGTCGGGGCGGTAGTCGTCGGCGTTGATCACCCCGCCATCGGCGCGCGTGCGGGTTAACATTTCCCGAACCAGCTTGCTGTCCCAGCGGCGGCCCATCAACCCGACCTTGGCTACTGGCGGTGTCGGCGCATTGCGGATGATTGCAATAAACTCGTCGATATTGGCGAGCGCCACGGCCAAACCTTCCAGCACGTGGCCGCGCTCGCGCGCCTTGCGCAGCGTGTAGACCGTGCGCCGGGTGACCACCTCGCGCCGGTGTTGCAAAAAGACCGCGATCAGATCCTTGAGGCTGCAAAGCTTCGGTTGGCCGTCGATCAGCGCGACCATGTTGATACCGAAGGTGTCTTGGAGCTGGGTCTGCTTGTATAGGTTGTTGAGCACCACCTCGGGCACTTCGCCGCGCTTGAGCTCGATCACCAGCCGCATGCCGGACTTGTCGGACTCGTCCTGGATGTGGCTGATGCCGTCGAGCTTTTTCTCGTGCACCAGCTCGGCCATGCGCTCCTGCAACGTCTTCTTGTTGACCTGGTACGGCAGTTCATCGACGATGATGGCCTGGCGCTGGCCGCGGTCGATGTCCTCGAAGTGGCATTTGGCCCGCATCACGACCTTGCCGCGACCCGTGCGGTACCCATCCTTGATGCCATTGATGCCGTAAATGATCCCGGCCGTCGGAAAATCGGGTGCCGGCACAATGTCCATCAGTTCGTCGATGGTTGCCACAGGGTTGCGCAGCAGGTGCAGGCAGGCGTCGACCACTTCATTCAGATTGTGCGGCGGAATGTTGGTCGCCATCCCGACAGCGATGCCGCCTGCGCCGTTGACCAGCAGGTTGGGCAATTTGCTGGGGAGAACCAGTGGCTCCTTTTCAGAGCCATCATAGTTAGGGCCGAAATCAACTGTGTCCTTGTCGATGTCGGCCAGCATCTCGTGCGCGATCTTGGCCAGCCGGATTTCGGTATACCGCATGGCGGCGGCCTGGTCGCCATCGACGGACCCAAAATTCCCCTGGCCGTAAATCTTGCGCCATCCGCACGATGGTGTCGTAGACCGACTGGTCACCGTGTGGGTGGTATTTGCCGATCACGTCGCCAACGATGCGGGCCGACTTCTTGTAAGGGCGATTCCAGTCGTTGTTGAGTTCATGCATCGCGAAAAGCACGCGGCGATGTACTGGCTTGAGTCCGTCACGGGCGTCCGGCAGGGCGCGACCGACGATCACGCTCATAGCGTAATCGAGGTAACTGCGCCGCATTTCCTCTTCTAGACTGATGGGCAGGGTTTCTTTGGCAAACGAGGTCATGACAGGCACGCTGACAGCAAGGAGCGGGAATTTTACGCTGCCGAGGGTGTCGCACCACAGCAACACAAGGTGGTTATTCCGTCTCCATCCGGCGATTCCGGGGTGCCAAGCGGCCTGTTTGTCAAAGACCCTATGGCACAATCACTTCAACGTTTTGGGTGGTGGTCACTTAAAGCGTCCTTGATTCGCAGCGCGGCTGCGGCTTTTTCCCCAAGAGGAGAACCATGAAGAAACTTAATAAAGTGGCGATGATGTTTGCAGTCGCTGCGCTCGCCACTGCCGCCGGCGCGCAGACCCGTGTCACCGCAGCTAACGACGGTACCGTCATCGATAACTGGCAAAACGGTACCGGCGAATTGGTCTGGAAAAACGGCACCAATGAACTGTGCTGGCG
>CAJDTV010000027.1_pt1 | contig 75126 bp, 71 predicted proteins | sample 7389921 | NCBI WGS metagenome assembly CAJDTV01 (sample SAMEA7055654, study PRJEB34461) | soil metagenome | biome: terrestrial ecosystem; feature: Peninsula; material: soil | place: Antarctica | collected 2016 | reverse complement strand
CAACCCCGGGAAGCTACTCAGTTTTTGCACGTCGAAGTTCAAATCGGCACCAAACAATATCGACCTATAGCCCGCACCAATGCTTGATCTCAGTCTTGGTGCGGTTCATATAACCGGTTAGTAGTGACAGTATTTGATGAATCCCAGCAACCTTCTAGGACCGCCCTGACATCCAGAATCCTCTCCAGACCAGCCCTTTCCACCAGCCCGAGACTTCCTCCTTGTTCCGCTTCTTCGAGCAGCTCTTGCATCCGTACCCGGCCGCCGAACCGACACCGGCGCCGCACGGTTTCTTTGCCTTTCTGTGGGCCTGCACGCCCGGTGCGCGCGGCAAGATCGCGGCGATGGCGCTGCTTACGGCGGCGATGTCGACCTTCGAGGTGCTGTTGTTCGCCATCCTCGGGCGCATCGTCGACTGGCTGGGCGACACGGCTCCGGCACAGCTCTGGCAAGAGCGCAGCAACACACTGCTCTGGTTGGGCGCCGCGCTGGCGGCGAGCATCGTGGTGGTGGCGTTGCAGACCGCCGTCAAGCACCAGGCGCTAGCGGCGAACCTGCCGATGCGCATGCGCTGGAACTTTCACCGCCTGATGCTGGGCCAGAGCATGGCGTTCTATCAGGACGAGTTTGCCGGGCGCATCACAGCCAAGGTGATGCAGACCGCATTGGCGGTGCGCGACGCGCTCTTCGTGCTGACCGACGTGCTGGTGGCGATGGTGGTCTACATCATCACCGTGGTGATCCTGGCCGGCACGTTCGACAGCCACCTGATCTGGCCGTTTCTGGTCTGGCTGGCGTGCTACGTTGGCGCCTGCATTTTCTTCGTGCCGAGGTTGGGCCATATCGGCCAGGCACAGGCCGATGCGCGCTCAATGATGACCGGCCGCGTGACCGACGCCTACACCAACATCACGACGGTCAAGCTGTTCTCGCACACGCAGCGCGAGGCCAGTTTCGCGCGCGCAGCGATGCAGGACTTCATGACCACTGGCTACGTCCAGATGCGGCTGGTGAGTGCCTTCGAGATCGTCAACCACACGCTCAGCATGGGCCTGGCCGCAGGGGTGGCCGGTACGGCGCTTTGGCTCTGGTCGCACGGCCAGATCGGCGTCGGCGCGGTGGCCGCGGCAACCGCCATGGCGCTGCGCCTGCTGGGCATGTCGCACTGGATCATGTGGGAGATGACCAGCCTGTTCGAAAACATCGGCACGGTACAAGACGGCATGAAGACGCTGTCGCGCCCGCGCACTGTGCTCGACGCGCCGGACGCGACCGCCCTTTCCGTGCCGCGCGGCGAAGTGATCTTCGAGCACTCCAGCTTCACCTACGACCAGCGCAAGGGCGATGGCAGGAAGCGCGTGATCGACGACCTCACGCTCACCATCGCGCCGGGCGAAAAAATCGGCCTGGTCGGGCGCTCGGGCGCCGGCAAGTCGACGCTGGTCAACTTGCTACTGCGCTTTCATGACCTCGAAAGCGGCCGCATCCTGATCGACGGCCAGGACATCGCGCACGTCACGCAAGACTCGCTGCGCGCGCGCATCGGCATGGTGACGCAAGACACCTCGTTGATGCACCGCTCGGTGGCCGACAACATCAGCTACGGGCGGCCCGACGCCGGCCGGGCGGCGATGCGCGCCGCCGCCGAGCGCGCCGAGGCGCATGACTTCATCCAGTCACTGAGCGACACGAACGGGCGGCACGGCTACGAGGCCCACGTGGGCGAACGCGGCGTCAAGCTGTCGGGCGGTCAGCGCCAGCGCATCGCCATTGCCCGCGTGATGCTGAAAGACGCCCCCATCCTGCTGCTCGACGAAGCCACCAGCGCACTCGATTCCGAGATCGAGGCCGCCATCCAGGCCAGCCTGTATCGCCTGATGGAGGGCAAGACCGTGATCGCCATCGCGCACCGCCTGTCGACCATCGCTGCGATGGACCGCCTGATCGTGCTCGACCAGGGGCGCGTGGTCGAGCAAGGCGACCACACCACGTTGCTGGCGCAGGGTGGCCTTTACGCGCGCCTGTGGGCGCGTCAGAGCGGCGGCTTTCTGGGCGACGAGACTGAGGCGCCTGCCAACTCCGAGCAACGCGTGGCTTAGCGGGTCCGAGGAGCGTCCTACAGATCACGCCGACCTCTGCCGACATCCCGAAATCAACGGCGCCAGCACACTGCAGTGTCATCCACAGCGCAAGGTTGTTATCGTGAATTCCATCATTTACATCGTCGGTCTCGTGGTGGTTGTGGTCGCCGTTCTTTCGTTCTTCGGCCTTCGCTGAGCGTGCAGGTGCGCCGGGTGGATTCCCGGTTGCGCCTGTGTCGATCACACCGGGGTATCACCTGAGACACCCGGGCAGACGCTGTCGTGTAATCAGGGCCTGTTTTCATTCAGAGTCCTTGCCATGACACTGCCTGCAGCCACACTTGGCCACTTCTCGTTGACGGGCACCGCTCTCGCGTTCACCGTCCTCCTCGCGGCGTGCGCCAGCGGCCCGCCAGCGGGCTCGCGCAGCGCGACGATAGAGCGCACCAGCTATGGCATTGCGCACATTACAGCGCCCGACTACGAAGGCATCGGATACGGCTCCGCGTATGCACATGCGCAGGACAACGTCTGCCAGACTGCCGACCACCTGCTCACCGTGCGCGGCGAACGCTCGCAGTTTTTCGGGCCGACGGCTACCGGCGAACTCGGGCTGGGGCGCCTGCCAAATGCCCAGATCGACCTGTTCATCCGCGCCCACATGGACGACGCGGCGCTGGCGCACGCCAACGCCGGGCTGAACGCCGACCTCAAGGCAGCCATGCGTGGCTACGTGGCCGGCTACAACCGCTTCCTGCAGGACGCCGGGGCGGCGGGCCTGCCCGAGACCTGCCGCGGCAAACCGTGGGTGCGGGCAATGACGATGGCCGACATGTACCGGGCCACAGAAGAATTAATGGTGCTTGGCGGCGTCAGCTCGTTGGCGCAGGCGGTGCTGGCCGCCGCACCGCCCGTGCCCGGCGACAAGACCGGTGCGGCACCGGTGGCCGTGACGCGAGCCGTAGCCGAACTGCGGCGCTACAGCGTCAACAACAACCCCAAACGCGCCGAGATCGGCTCCAACGGCTGGGCCTTCGGGCGCAACGCCACGCCCGACGGCAAGGGCTTGCTGCTAGGCAACCCGCACTTCCCGTGGTTCGGAGCGAACCGGTTCTGGGAAATGCACCTGACCATTCCCGGCAAGCTGGACGTGATGGGTGCTGCCATCGGCTTGAGCCCGGTGGTGCAGGTCGGCTTCAACAAGGATGTCGCCTGGACGCACACGGTGTCGACCGGCAAGCGCTTCACGCTCTATGAGTTGAAGCTCGACCCGGCCGACCCGACCGTCTACCTGGTGGATGGCCAACGCCACAAGATGACGAAGCGCACCGTCTCGGTGCCGGGTGCCAGCGCCAGCGGCGCTGCCCTCACGCGCGCCCTCTACAGCACCGACTGGGGCCCCGTGCTCGTCATTCCGCTCGCCGGGCTGACGTGGAGCTCCAGCGCCGCCTACGCGATCCGCGATGCCAACAGCCTGAACGTGCGCAGCCTGGAAAGCTGGATGCACATGAACACCGCGCACAGCGTGGCCGAGCTGCGCACGGCCATGGGCAACCAGGGCATCCCGTGGGTCAACACCCTGGCGGCCGACCGTGACGGCAACGCGATGTACGCCGATTTGTCGGTAGTGCCCGATGTCTCCGCCGACATGCTCAAGGACTGCGCGCCCTCGCCGCGCGCCGCCGCGCTTTTCGAGGCTGCGGGGCTGCCGGTCCTTGACGGCTCGCGCAGCGCCTGCGCCTGGAACCGCGACCCTACGGTGACGGCGCCGGGCATCATTTCGCCCGCACGCATGCCGGTAGTGATCACGCGCGACTGGGTGCAAAACAGCAACGATAGCTACTGGCTGAGCAATCCGAACACGGCGCCACCCGACAACATTTCGCCCTTGGTCGGCGCTATCGGCACGCCGCAGCGGCTGCGCACGCGCAGCGCCATCCTGGAAATTGAAGGCCGCCTGGCCGGCCAGGACGGCTTGCCGGGCGACCGAATGAGCGCCGCCGATCTGCGCCGGGTGATCTTCCGCGACAAGAACCTGGCCGGCATGCTGGTGATGGACGACCTCACGGCGGCCTGCAAGCGCTACGCAGCTTCGCTCACGCCCGATCAGACGCAGGGTTGCAGGGTACTGGCCGCCTGGGACCGCCTCAGCGACAGCCCCTCAAAGGGCGCGCCGCTGTTTCGCGAGTTCTGGCGCACCACCAAGGATTTGCCCAGGGTCTGGCGCGTGACCTTCAACGCGACCCAACCGGTCACGACACCGGCGGGCCTGGACATGGCGACGCCGGCGACGCGCGCCGCGGTCTTCAAGGCGCTAGGCGATGCCGTCGGCATCGTGCGCAGTGCCGGCTTCCCTGCAGACGTGCCGTTGGCGCAGGTGCAAAACCGCGTGGTGCGGGGCCATGTCGTGACAATTCCCGGTGGCGAGGAATTCGAAGGTGTCCTGAACAAGGTACAGAGCCTGGGCCAGCCGCACCTTGATGCCAAGGGCTACCGCATCAACTACGGCAGCAGCTACATCCAGACCGTGACCTTCGATGATCGGGGGCCGGTCGCCATGGGCATCTTGACCTACGGCCAGAGCAGCGAGGCGTCGTCGCCGCGCGCCTTCGATCAATTGCAGTTGTTCTCCACCCGGCAGTGGCTGCCGCTACCCTTCCATGCCGCGGATGTCCAGGTACAGAGGATCGGGGCGCCGCTGCAGCTCAAGTATTGACCTGCCGCAACCGGACTCGCGTCGGCATTCGCCTGTCGTGTGCCAATCGGCGCTGACAGGCCGCCTGCAAGGCGCACCACACTTGCGGCATGTGCGTGCGGCCATTACGGCATCTGCGGCCATTGCGCGGGGCCCGCTGGCGAAAGACAGTTCATAGCTAGGTTTGATGCCCCTGCGCGAACTCATCCGCTCAATTGTCCGAGAAAACTGCGACCGCCCGGCAGCGCGTCTGCTGCCATAGCCCAAGCGGGCGACCGCTCACAGATCCTGGAAGATCGCTTCAAGATCGCCGTCTACCGGAACGCCTTCGAGCTTGAGGCTTTGCTCGATGCTGTCGAGGTGATGCAACATCAATGTCCCGGCCTTGCTGGCGTCCTTCGCAGCGATGGCGGCCACGATGGCGCTGTGCTCATCCTCGCGGCAGCTGGTGGCGGTGGGTGCGTCGTAAAGGTAAATGATCAGGCAGGTCATGGTGCACAGCTCACGCATGCTGCGTATCAGTGCCGTATTGCCCGCGAGTTCGGCCAGCAACAGGTGAAACTCGCCCGACAGTCGCACGATCGCACGCTGGTCGCCGATGCGCCGGGCCTCGGCCTCCATGCGCTGATGCTCGCGCAGTCGCGTCAGGATGCCGGCGTCGAGCCGCGCGATGAGCCGGCACAGGATACCGGGCTCGATCATGCGGCGCGCCTCGAACACGTCGAAGGCCTGTTCAACCGCGGGCTTGACGACGAAGGCGCCGCGCTGCGGAATCAGGTCGACCACGCGTTCGTTGGCCAGGCGCGCCAGCACCTCACGAATGCGCGCACGGCTGGTGCTGAAGATCGCGGCCAGGCGATCCTCTCCGAGCTTGGTTCCGGGCGCAAGACGATGTTCGAGAATGGCCGTGTAGACCTTCTCGACGATTTCTTCCACAGTGTTTTCCGCAACGGCGGGCGTTTTCTCGCGGAGTGAAGCAGCTTTGGATGGCATGGTGGGAAACGGTGCCGCGGCCTGCGCACAGGCCGCGGGTCTGGGCAGCGCCAGTGGAGCGCCGGCGCACTTGACGCCATTTTAGTGGCCCGCCGTGCAGCGCATCAGGCAGGCGGCCGTTCGCGCGCCAGCATGGCCTGCATTGCGGCCGGCAACCCCTGGTTGGGCTTGCGCGGCGGTGCCGCGTAGCTGCCGTCCCGTGCGCGCCCCGGCGCTAGCGCGATCAGCGTCTCGGCATGGCGCACGGCACTGGATACGCCATCGACCAGAGGTACCGGGATGTCCGCGCGGATCGAGCGGGCCAGGCCCGCGAGCGGTGCACCGGCGATGATCAGCACGTCGGCGCCGTCCGCCTCTATGGCCTGCCGGCACAGTTCACGCAGTCGGACCTCGTGGTCTTGCTGCACCGCGCCGATGTCGCGTAGCGGTTGGTTCAGGCAGCGAATGCTCGCGAGGCGATCCACCAGGCCGTTGGCCTGCACCGTCTCGCGATACCAGGCGGTGATGCGGCGCGAGATCGCGATAATGGAAAAGCGGCTCCCCAGCATGCACGCGGTCATCAGCGCCGACTCGGTCAGGCCGAGCACTGGGATATCCACTGCCTCGCGGATGCCGGCCAAACCGGGGTCGCCGAAGGCCGCAATCACGAGGGCGTCATGCCGCGCCTGGTGCTCGGCGGCCAGCGTGGCGCCGGCGTAGGCGCCGATCAGCGCCTCGAATCGGGTTTCGATGTAGGCCACGCCCAGCGGCGCAGTGACCACCTCGATCTGAGTGGATGCCGATGCCGCGCGGCGTGCTTCCGATGCGATTAGTTCAGAGACGCTCTGCGATGTATTGGGGTTGATCAGGAGGATGCGCATACGGGACTCCGTGGTGACGTGAGATTCAATGCCGGGTTGCCGGCAGCAGCGACGGCGTTGCGCAAGGCAGAAAACATCCGCGACCTTGACGCGGATGAAAGTTCTGCCCATCCCAGACGACGTCGCCGCCGGCCAGGGTGAGGCCAGGCCAAGCCTGCAGCTTGATGCCGTCGTACGGCGTGTAGTCCACCTCGTGGTGCAGCCGGTCGTTGCGGATGGTCACCGGGCGCTCGTCCCAGATCACCAGATCGGCATCACTGCCGACTGCAATGGTGCCCTTGCGCGGGTGCAGGCCGTACGCCTTGGCCGGATTGGTGGCCGTCAGCTCGACGAAGCGATTCAGCGTAATGCGCCCGCCCAGAACACCTTCGGAATACAACAGCGGCAGGCGGGTCTCCAATCCCGGAATACCGTTGGGAATGTGACGGAACGCCACTTCCTCGCCGTTCGGCTTCTTGCCTTCGGGTGCGTCATATTTGAACGGCGCATGGTCGGAGGAAAAAATCGTGAACAGGCCATCGGCCAGACCATCCCAGATCACCTGCTGGTTGCGCTTGTCGCGCGGCGGCGGGCTACAGACGCAGCGCGCGCCCTTGTAGCTGTCGTCAATACCCAGGTCTTCGGCGGTCAGGAACAGGTACTGCGGGCAGGTTTCAGCAAACACCTTGAGGCCATGGCCGCGCGCCATGCGAATCTGCTCGACCGCCTCGCGGCCCGACACATGCACCACCATGATGGGCACGTCGACCAGCTCCGCCAGCGCAATCGCGCGGTGCGTGGCCTCGCGTTCGACCAGCATGGGCCGCGACTGGGAGTGAAAGCGAGGGGCCGTGCGACCCGCCGACTCCAGCCGTTTGGTCAGCCATTCGATGCAGTCGGCGTTTTCGGCATGAACCATGGCCATGGCGCCATGCTGGCGCGCCACATCGAGCACGTCGAGGATCTGGCCATCGCCGAGTTTGAGGTCGTCGTAGGTCATGTAGATCTTGAACGAGGTATAGCCCTCGCGGATCAGCGCGGGCAACTCCTCGGTCAACACCTGCGGTGTCGGGTCGCTGACGATCAGGTGGAAGGCATAGTCCACGTGAGCACGGCCCTCGGCACGGCTGTGGTAGTCCTCGACGGCGGCGCGCAGCGACTGACCCTTGGCCTGTGCCGCAAACGGGATCACCGTGGTGGTGCCGCCGCAGGCTGCCGAACGCGTGCCGCTCTCGAAGTCATCGGCCATGCGGGCCGGCGCCTCCATGGGCTGATCGAGATGGCAGTGGGCATCGACGCCACCGGGCGTCACCACCCGGCCGGCCGCGTCGATCTCGCGCCGTCCGGCGGGCAGGCCGAGCCCCAGCTGCACGATGCGACCGCCCTGGATGCCAATGTCGCAGTGAAAGGTGTCGCTGGCGGTGGCCACTTGGGCATTGCGCACCACCAGGTCTAGTTCGAGGGAAGTCATGTTCGTTTCTTCTCGGGACGGGTGGTTCATGCTCAGGGGCGTTCGCAGAAAAGGCGGCCCCAGCCCTTCACGGCGCGCGGCTGGACGCCGATGGTCTTGAGCGCTTTCCACACCACGGTGGACACCGAGTCGTAGATTGGGATGCCCAGTTCGCGCTCCATGTCAGCTGCGAGCTGCGCGCCGTGCAGGTTAGTGCACATGATGGTGATGGCGTCGGGCCGTTGCCGGGCCACTTCGCGCAGCATGCCGCGTAGGGTGTCAGGCTGGACCTCACCGAACTTGAAGTTCACCGTAATGTCCAAGTGCTGCTCGGCCACGCAGTCGATGCCTACGCCGCGGTAATTTGCGATGATCTTCTGCTGCACGTCTTCGACGTAAGGCGACACCAGGCCCAGCGTGCGTGCGCCCTGCGCCGCCAGGATTTCGTTGAGCGCCAGCACCGACGTGGTGGCGGGAATACCGGTGGCCTGGGTGATGCGCTCGCACAGGCGCCGGTCCTTTTCAAAGCCTAGCCAGCTCGCCGACGTGCCGCTCCAGCAGATTGTGTCGACATGGGCGTCGGCCAGCAGACGGGCCGCGTCGAGGATCTTGCTGTCGTCGAACTGGTTGAGGGACTGGTCGGACAGTGAAATTTCGGTGACGGTGAAGCGCGAGAAATGGGCCGAGACGCCCGGCACGGAACTGACGATGGCACTCGTCAGTGGCTCGAGCGCGGTGTTGGAGGAAGGCGTCAGGACGCCGATGAGTTTTCGTTGGATCATGGTGAACGTGCCTGCCGTCAGCGTTGCGCGAGTGTCTTGGTGCCTTTGGCCGGAGTCACACGCCAACGTGGCGGTGACCCTGGCTCGTGGCTGCGCTGACGCTCCTTAAACCGGCAGCTTCTTGCTGTAGTCGATGAGGAAGGTGGAACAGATGAACAGGCCGGCGCCGGCCGCCGCGAACAACATCAGCGCGAGAAAGTAGGAGCCTGTAGCCTGCACGATCAGGCCGACCAGGATGGGAACGCCGATGCCGGCCACGTTGCCACCCAGGTTCATCGTGCCGCCGAGGAAGCCGACGCGGTCGCGCGTGCCCAGGATGGACGGAATGCACCAAAACAGGCCGCACCAGCGCAGGAAAAACAAGGTCACCGACAACATGATCACGACGGTGACCGGGTCCGTGATCTGCGACACGCTGTAGATCGAAGCGGTGGCAACGATCGAGGAGAAGCCGAACAGCGAACGCAGCACCTTGCTTTGCGAGGCACCGGCCGCTTTCCACTTGTCCGCGACCCAGCCGCCCACCAGTTCACCGACAAAGCCCGAGAAAAACATGATGAACACCGCGCCGCCCATCTCCTTGATGTTGAAGCCATGGACCTTCGCCAGATAGGTCGGCATCCAAGTCAAGAGGCCGTAGAACAGCGCGTTGAAGCACATCCAGCCGAAGAACATGCCCCACACGGACCGGTACTTGAAGAAGTCCAGGACTCGGCCGCTGATGTTGGCGGGCTCGCTGGCGATGTCTCGCGCGTGCGCGGCTTCAATGTAGCTGGCTTCGGCCTCGTTCACACCAGGATGTTCGCGCGGGTCGTTGCGGATGTAGCTCCAGGCGAAGTAGCCGGCGATCAGGGTGCCGACACCGGCCACCACGAACGACGCGCGCCAGGAGTCAAAGATGGCGATCAGGCCCGCGATCAGGATAGCCCCCAGCGCAGCGCCCAACGGAGCCCCGCCGTCGAGCAGGGTGGCACCGCGGCCGCGCTCGTTCTGGGTCATCCAGATGCCGTTGAGCTTGCCGCCAGCCGGATAGATTGGCGCTTCGGCGGCGCCCAAGCCCAGCCGCGTCAGCAGTAACGGCACCCAGCCTGTGCATGTCGCGGCGATCGCCTGGAAGAAGCCCCAGCCGATCGTGGCACCAGCGATCGTGACGCGCGGGCCGAAGCGGTCGGCCAGCATACCTCCCGGAATCTGCATGAACGCATAGGTCATGAAGAACGAACTGAGCAGCAAACCTTCAATGGCCGGGCCGATATTGAACTCCTTGGCGATCATCGGCATGGCCACTGACAAGGAGGCTCGATCAACGTAGTTGATCGAGATGAGAAACAGCATCATCAGAAAAATTTTCCAACGCACCTTGGTGGGCGCTGCGGGGTCGCCGGCCAAGGCGGCCGGGCTTCGTAAAGCCGTTGTCGTGCTGGGTGAAACTCTCATAACGCTTTCTCCAATCGGCGGCGGTCCGAACGTGGCGCCGTGTTTGAAAGTTTAAGAAAAAACATTAACTTCAACTTCAGTGTTTACGCTAATGTTTACGATTTTTTTTATAAAACACCATAACCAAAAATAGCGGTAATCGATGGACTCGGGCACTGGCCACGCCCACCCGTGGCTTGCCTTGTCGCTCAGTAAGGATTCATCTTGACGTCACGGCCGACGCCCGGGCAAGGCGTCGCGGTAATGCAGAAATTCCAACCAAGGAAACAGCATGGAGGCTGCCCTGAAATTCGAGGCGCTGTACTGCAGTGGCGAGCGACTCGCGGCGCGCACCATCGGGCCAGCCGGCGGCTTGTGCACGCTGGGTCTGCGCGAAGGCGACGCGGTGGCGGTGCTGCTGCGAAACTGCAGGCCGTTCATCGACATGGTGAACGCCTGCCGCGTGGCCGGCGTCCATGACTGCCCGATCCACTGGCACTTCACGGCCGCGGAAGTGAGGTACTTGCTCGAAGGCAGCGGCGCCTAGGCCCTGGTGGAGCACGGTGACCTGCCTGACGCCGCGGCGGGTGCGTTGGCCGACGACCTGCCGCAGCTGGCCGTCGGGCCCAGCCGCCACAGCGTCGCGCCTGACTACGAAGCCTGGCTGCAGTGCAGCCCCGGTCAGGCCGGCCGAGCCGTGCGGCCAACTGCGCCGCGCTCAAACCGGCAGCCAGGAAAGCCTCGTTCTGATACCGTTCACGCTCGCAGGGATGCCTGCGTTTCATGCGTCAAACCCTTTGATGTCGTGACCAAACGACAAGCCACTTTCACTTCCACCTCAGCTCTTTGCCGGTACCTGTGGAATGTGGCAGTTCGAACTGGAGATCAGGAAACGTGGTTCCGGCGCCCGCCAGTTCTGCGATATAAGCTATTATTTTTATAGCATTGCAGGCGTGAGTCGAAGGATCTGATCGGCGCCCCACCCCTCCCTATGCTCCAATTCCACCTTTTCCTGTTCGTTCGCGCCGCGCGCCCAGCCCCATGAGCTCCATCCTCGAAGCCCTCCCGGTCGGCCAGAAGGTCGGCATTGCCTTTTACTGCGGTCTGGATACCAGCATCGCGTTGCCGTGGATCAAGCAAACAAGTGCCATTCGCTACGCCTGCACCGCGAACCTCGGCCAGCCCGACAAGCCGGACGACGACAAGATTCCGCGCAAGGCGATGGCCTATGACGCGGCGAAGGCGCACCGGGTCGATTGCAGCCCACAACCGGCGCCCAAGGCCAGCTGGCTGCCGCAGCCCACGGACCGCGGTCAGGGCTGACCAGCCCTCGACCCGGCACACCGCCCCCGCGCCGACCGTGCCTCGCATCGCCCTTTCCGACGCCGTGCTGTGCGAAAGCATCCGGCTCATCGAGGAGCCAGGCGCGCTGGACGATGCGCAGGCGCTGCGCAGCGCGGTCGCCGCCCGTGGCGACCGCGTGCACCAGACGATCAAACGTTCGCGGCAACTGGCACGTCGGCTCGAATTGGAATCACGCCTGCACCGCGCTCGCGCGCTGGCACCGTGGGTGCTGCTGGGGCTGGCGCTGCTGGTGGTGCTGGCGGGACTGTCGTTGGCCGGCGCCGTGGTCGACGCGCAGGGGCGCCGCATCAACGTGCTGGCGGCGCTGGTCGCGCTGCTGGGACTGCACGCCTTCACGCTTCTTCTTTGGCTGGCGGCCCTGCTGCTGCCGGGCGGCTCGGTCGGCACCCTGCTCGGCCGCGCTTGGCTGGCGCTGACGGCGCGGCTCACGCTCGGCAAGGGGGCCGAGCCGGTCACCTTGCTGCGCGCCGCCAGCGGTTTGGTCGAGCGCGCCCGCCTCACGACCTGGGCGCTGGGCTTTGCCAGCCACGCCATCTGGTCGATCTCCTTCACTGTGGTGCTGGGCACGCTCTGGTTTGCCTTCGCCTTCAAGAGCTACACGCTGACCTGGGAAACAACCATCCTCACGCCCCAGACCTTCACCGCCGGCGTGCACTTTCTCAGCCCGGCACCGGCGCTGCTGGGCTTCCCGGTACCCGAGGCGGCCAGCGCGCTGGCCGTGGCATCCGATGCCGCCAGCCAGCGCGACTGGGCCTGGTGGCTGATCGGCTGCGTGCTGGTCTATGGCCTGCTGCCGCGCCTGCTCTGCACGCTGTGTTGCGCGGTCATGTGGCGAGCGCGCCGCGGCGCGCTCGCGCCCGACTGGTCGCTGCCCTACTACCAGCGCCTGTTCGCGCGCCTGGACGCACTCGCGCCGGCAACCGTGGTCGACCGCGAGCGGCGCGACCGACCGCACCCGGCGGCGCCGCCGGAGGCGCAAGACACCGCCGACGCGCTGGCCGTGATCGGCTTCGAGCTGCCACCCGAGACGCCTTGGCCGCCGCCCGGATTGCCCATCAACGTGGCGCTGCTGCAACGCATCGAGGGCAGCGCAGTCGAGCGCAACGCGGTGCTGGATGCTCTCGTGCGCTTGCGCCCGCGCGTGGCACTGCTGCTGTGCCATGCGGCGTCGAGCCCCGACCGCGGTACCGAGCGCTTCGTGCGCGAGCTGCTGCCGCTGGTGGGTGAACTGCGCCTGTGGCTGACCGGCACACCGGTAGCGACCGAGGCACACGCGCTGCGCTGGCGCGAGTGGCTGGCCGCCATCGGCCTGGGCACGCTGAACTGCGTGGCCGATGGCGCGGTGGCGCTGGAAGGGGCGCCCGCATGAACACGATGAGTCCGTTGCAGATCGCCGTCGTCGGCCACACCAACGCCGGTAAGACCTCGCTCCTGCGCACCCTCACGCGCCGCGTCGACTTCGGGCAGGTCTCGCCGCAGCCGGGCACGACGCGCCATGTGGAGCAGGTCGAACTACGCATCGACGGCGATGCCGTGGTGCGTTTCTTCGACACGCCGGGGCTGGAGGACGCGATCGCGCTGCTGGCGCATGTCAGCACGCTCGAAGGGGCAACCGGGTCGCCGGGGCCGAGCCGGCCCGAGCGCATTCGCCTGTTTCTGCAGGGCCCCGAAGCGCAGGCCAGCTTCGAGCAGGAGGCCAAGGTACTGCGCACGATGCTGGAAGTCGACGCTGCCTTTCTCGTCATCGACACGCGCGAACCGGTTCTGCCCAAGTTCCAGGCCGAGATCGAACTCTTGAATTCCTGCGCCCGGCCGGTGCTGCCGGTGCTCAACTTCGCCAGCGACACGGCCAGCCGCGAGGCCGCCTGGCGCGAGGCCCTGTCCGCCGGCGGCCTGCACGCCGTGGTGCGTTTCGACGCCGCCGCGCCCTTCACCGGTGCCGAGCGTGATCTCTACAACGACCTGGGCACGCTGTTGCCGGCACAGCGTGGCGTGCTGCGAGGGGTCATCGATTTCCTGCAGCGCGAAGTCGAGGTCCGGCGCCAGGCGGCCTGCACCCAGGTTGCGCAGCTCCTGGTGAAGGCCGCCGCGCTGCGCCGCACGGTTGGCGCAGACGAATTCGACGACCCCAATGCACGGATCAAGGCGGTCGAGGCCTTGCGCGCAGATACCTCGAAGCTGGCGCGGCGCGGGATCGACGAGTTGTTGGCGCTGTACGGCTTTCGCAAGGGCGACGCGGCTGAGGCGCCGCTGCCGCCGATGGCCGAGCGCTGGAGCATGGACCTATTCAACCCCGAGGCACTGAAGCAGGTCGGCCTGCGGCTGGGCAAGGGCGCGGCCGTGGGGGCAGCCATCGGCGTGGTAGCGGACCTGGCGCTGGGCGGCGTTTCGCTGGGCGCCGGCGCGGCGCTGGGCGGCGCGGTCGGCGGCGCGCTGGCGCAAGGCTGGGGGCCGCTGGGGCGCAAACTCGTGCACCGGCTGCAGGGCGTGCAAGAGCTGACAGTGGGAGACGACGTGCTGGCACTACTGGGGCTGGGCCAGTTGCGGCTCGTGCGCACGCTCGAGCAGCGCGGCCACGCCGCTACCGGACGCATCGAGGCCGGCCAGATGGACAGCGCCGCGGCGCCACCCGGACTGGTGCAGGCACTGCAGGCGACGCAACCGGCGCGCAGCCACGCCGAATGGGAGGTGCCCTCCCGCTGGCGCGGCGCCCCTGCCGAGCAGCAGGCGGTGGTCGAAGAGGTCGCGCGTGCGCTGCAGCAGGCGCTGCAAGGTCTGGCCGACGAACCCGGCCCTGCCCGTTGACCTTCGGTGCCAAGACGGCGTGCTTGCGCCGGCGTTCTGGCCCGCACGTCCTACAGCGAACGGCTGCGACGGCTGACGGACTGCAGGCAGGTGGCCGGTCAACTGCGCCGACACTCGGGCCATGACTGCAAACATAGACTCAGCGCCAAGACGGCCACGCCACTTCTCGATGATCCGCGGCTTTCATCTCGCGGATCTGTTTACGCTCGGCAACGCCGCCTGCGGCGTGGGCTCGGTATTCCTGGCCATGGCCTTCGTTGCCAGCGGCGCGCTGGGGCACTTCTACTGGGCCGCGGCGCTGGCGCCGGCGGCCTTCATCTTCGACGTCTTCGACGGCCGCATCGCGCGCTGGCGGCAGACCCATTCGGCGCTCGGGCGCGAGTTGGATTCGCTGGCGGACATCATTTCCTTCGGCGTTGCTCCCGCCACCCTCGCATTCGCGGCTGGCCTGTCGGGCGGCTGGGACTGCGTGGTGCTGATCTATTTCGTCTGCTGTGGCGTCAGCCGGCTGGCACGCTACAACGTCACCGCCGAGGCACTGTCCGAGGGCGCCGACAAGGTGAAGTATTTCGAGGGCACGCCCATTCCGACCAGCGTCGTGCTGGTGGGCGTGCTGGCCTGGGCGGCGGCACAGGGGGGTATCGGCAACGCGATCTGGGGCGGCGCCTGGACCATCGGGCCGTGGACGCTGCACCCGCTGGTGCTCTTGTTCGCGCTCTCGGGTACGCTCATGATCAGCAAGACGCTGCGTATCCCGAAGCTCTGAAATTTAGATAAAGGGTGGCTATATCGCCCGTCCTTTGTGCGGTAGCAGCTATTCTGCTGATAGAAAACAATGAACACGAACGGCCTTGAACAACTGCGGCAACTGGCGGCGCAACACCCGCTGGCGCCGCCCTGCGACCTCTTCTATTTCCTGCGCCATGGCCAGACCGAGTGCAATGCACGACGAGTTTTCCAGGCGCCTGACGAGCCGCTGAGCGAATTGGGGCGGGCGCAGGCGACGCGCGCCGCCGAACTACTCGCGGACACCCCCCTGCACAGCATCGTTTGCAGTGACATGCGGCGCGCCCTCGATACCGCGAACAGGGTGGCGGCGTGTCACCGCATCACGCCACAGGTGGAGCATGGTTTGCGCGAACGCAACTTCAGCGCACTGATCGGCACCTCCTCGGTCCACATCGACTGGGCCGGCGCACCGGCTGGCGGCGAAACGCTGGAACTCTTTATCACGCGCACGCGAGCTGCGCTTCAAACGGCGCTGGCGCAGCGGGCAGCGGTGCTGGTGGTGGCGCACGGCGGCACGCTTTACACGCTGGCGGCGCTGCTGGGTGTGTCGATCAATGCCACGCTGCTTGGCAACGCGCAGCCCGTGCGCTTTGACCGAAGCGAAGGCCGGTGGAAAGCGCGCTCGCTGTTGCCACACGCCGAGAGCACCGGGGTCGGCGCCGCCTTGGCATGATGGGCGCCTGATCGAACGAATCCGTCCGACCGCAAAGAACACTCGTCATGGAATTCAAGGACTACTACAGCGCTCTCGGCATCGAGCGCACCGCGTCGCAAGACGATGTGGCACGCAAATACCACCCCGACGTCAGCAAGGAGGCCGACGCCGAAAAACGCATGCGCGACATCAACGAAGCCAACGACGTGCTGCGCGACAAGGAAAAACGCGCCGCCTACGACGCGCTGGCCGAGCGGGTGGCGCGCGGTGGTCACCCCGACGGCGACTTCCAGCCACCACCGAACTGGGACGAGGGCTTCGAATTCCATCGTGGCGCGGGCCAGGGGCCGGCAGACCACGCCGAATTCAGCGATTTTTTCTCGTCGCTGTTCGGCCAGGCCGAGCGCCGGGGCGCAGCCAGGCAGAACTACCGGGCGCGCGGCGAGGACCATCACGCGGCGATCGAGATCACGCTGGAAGATGCGCTCATTGGCAGCGAGCGCCAGATCACGTTGCGCGCGATGGAGCTCGACGCGCAGGGCCAGCCGCACTGGAAGCCGCGCACGCTGAGCGTCAAGATTCCGCCCGGCGTGCATCCGGGCCAGTACATCCGACTCGCCGGCCAAGGCATGCCGGGGCACGGCGGCGAGCCGCCCGGCGACCTGTACCTCGAAGTGCGCATTGCGCCGCACAAGCTATACCGCATCGAAGAGCGCGACCTATACATGACGCTCCCCGTCACGCCCACCGAGGCCGCGCTGGGCGCTCAGGTGCAGGTGCCAACGCCCGGCGGCGGCGTGGTCGAAGTCTCTGTGCCGCATCACGCGCGCAACGGACTCAAGCTGCGCCTGAAGGGTCGCGGCCTGCCCGGCAAGCCGCCGGGCAATCTCTACCTGCTGCTCGAAATCGCGCTGCCGCCCGCCGACAGCGAGGCCGCGCGCAAAGCCTACGAGCAACTGGCGCAAGCCGTTGCCTTCAACCCCCGCCAGCACCTCGGAGTGTGAACATGAGTAGTTTCTCGGTGACCTCCTCCACCGCCATCGGTGCCTCTCACCCGCTCGCCGCGCGCGAATTGGCGCACGCCTGTGGCGCCGAAATCGAATGGGTCGTGCAGCTGGTCGAGGTCGGCATCGTCGAAGTGAAATCCGGTGCCGAACGGCCCGACGACTGGTCCTTCCAGAGCGCCGACCTGCAACGCGCCCTTGAGGCACGCCGGCTTGAGCGTGACTTCGGTGTCGCGCTCGATGGCGCGGCGCTGATTCTTGATCTGGAGCACGAAGTACGTCGACTCAAGGCGCTGCTGCACGCGCAAGGGCTCGGCCAGGCCATCTGACCAGAGCGCATACCGCCGCTCGCAGCACTCGAAGTAGGCATCGGCCGGCAGACATCTCTGCCCCCGGTGCGCAGACTCGGGGCGTGCCCACATTTGAAAGCGTCAGTCATGTCCGTCGTCTGTGCTGTCTGCCATACCGAGAACCGCGACAACGCCATGTTCTGCCGCGGCTGCGCCGGCAAACTGCCGTCCTTTGCGCCCACCGGACCTCCTGCGCTCGAAGCGAGGCACGTGCTGCAGCCGACGGACGTCACGACGGCTCGCATCGCCAGCCCTGCGCCACCCGCCATGCCCGGAGCGGCGCCCGGCGCGCGCGCATTCTGGATCAGGTTCTGCCTGCTGATGCTGGCGCTGTTCGTCGGTTTTGTGGCCTGGTACGCCTACGTGACTCGCACGATGCCGGCGCCACTGACTGCCGCTGCGGCATCCACCACGCTTGCAGAGCTGCCCGCGCCTCCGCCCGCCAGCGCACGGGCGCGGGCGCGGGCAACCTCTGTCTCATCGGCCGAAACTGCCGCCACGACGCGCCCGCTCATTGATCCGGAGCCGGTGGAAGAACTGCTGCTCCGCGTGCCTGGGTCAGTTCAGCCGCAGTGGATCGAGGCACCGGAAGCACGGGAGGCGCCCGCACCGATCGCACCGCCGCTTGCACCAGAGCCTGCGGCGCAGCAACTTGGGCCGCAGTTCACGCCGACTCGGCGCCGCGCAACGGCGACGGCAGACCCCCGCCCCGCCTGCGCGAGCCTCAATTTCATCCTCAGGGCGCACTGCGAAGCCGCGCAATGCGCCAAGCCGGCTTACACCCGGCATCCCTACTGCGACAGCGTGCGAGCTCAAACTCGCCGCGACGAGGCAAAGCGCAACCCGACGCAAGGCTGACGTCGAACTGCGCCGCGGTGGGCTAAAGCCTGCCGCAGAGCGAACTGTTCGGCGACAAGGAATGCGCCTCCAGCGGCGCGCGCAGGAGCTGCGAGACCGGGCTGCTCGAAGCCACCGACACCGGCACCCTGTCCGTCGATGAAGCTGGAGACCTACCGCGCTGGCCGCGCAGCCGCGCCTGCCGCGTGTACTGCATGTGCGCGAAGGTTGCACGTGGGCGCCGCCGCCTTGCCGGCCGATCTAGACATTGGCGCAGATGCCGGACGCCATGTTCGGCGAGATCGCCAAGATCGCGTTGCGTCTCCCTTGCGTTACGCCGCGCTACGCCCGTTTCTTCTTTTGGAGTCTGTGCGGCTGTCGAGCGCTGGCGCTCGTGTTTGGGGACCGCCCCACAGGACGAATGACCGATCACGCTCGACCCGTTCGTACCGGTCTGGGACACCCAGCCGATCCTGGGCGCGGTGTATTCGATGGCCGCCCACAGCGAAGGGGGGGGACTCGCCTCGGTGATCGCGCACCATGCGAACGGCGCGCTCGCGCACCTCTGGCGAGAACTTATTGAACTTGTTCATGGCTTCATCTTTTCAAGTTGAAGCCGCCTCAGGACCCGGGGGATTCAATACCCTGTTCACGCTGTCCAACCTGTAAATGTCGCCGCGCAGTTTGCCAGGAGCTGGGGCATGAGCGCGCCTGCAGCGCACGAAATCGGTCTGCCCCCAGGCCAAAGTCCTCGCCAAATAGAGAAATCAGGCCCCGATGCCGCGGTCGAAGTCGCATTGCGCAAATCTTCCGTTGCGACGATTGCGGCGCCCGTTCAGGCCGCAGTCGAGCGACCGGCGCGCGCCCCGCGCCAGGCGCCGAAGATGGCTATCAGTCCCGGCACCAGGATCAGCCCCCAGATGATCTTGTCAAGATGCTGGCGCACAAAGGGCAAGTTGCCAAAAAAGTAGCCGGCAGTGCAGATGCCCAGCGTGAACTTGGCGCGCGTCATGTCCGCCACGCCGGCCACGAACGGCACGAAGGTGCGAATGAACGGCATGAAACGCGCCAGCACGATGGTGATGCCGCCGTAGCGCTCGTAGAACGCATGGGCCTGATGAAAGGCCCGGCGGTTGAAGATGCGTGAGTTTTCCCACTGGAACACCTTCGGCCCGAAATGGCGCCCGATGCTGAAGTTGCACTGGTCGCCCAGCACCGCCGCCGCGATCAGGATAGGCACCGCAAACGCATAGCTCATGAGTCCCGCGCCGCACAACGCACCGACGATGAACAGCAGCGAGTCGCCCGGCAAAAATGGCATGACCACCACGCCGGTCTCGACGAACACAATGGCAAACAGTAGCGCGTAGACCCACGGCCCATAGGCAATGACAAAGGTTTCGAGATGCTTGTCGACATGCAGGATGAAGTCGACGAGAAAGCTGATGAGTTCCATGGCCGGGATTATCCCTGCCACCACTCGCGCCTCAGCCCGGCAGGTACTTGGCGAGCTCGCGCTCGATGCTCTTCGGGTCCTGAGCCATTGCAGCATTGATCCATGCTGGCATATCCCCCATGTAGACCTCCTCGTCGCGGCGTTCCAGCCCCGCAATCACCGCCTTCGCAACGTCCGCAGGCAAAGACTTCGGACCAGCAAAGTCACGGCTCATGTCAGTATCCACAGGCCCGCTCATGACAGCCATCACCAGCGTGCCACGCGCGGCAAGCTCCGCCCGCACGCCCTCGGTCATGCGCAGCCCGGCCGCCTTGGAGGCGCAGAGCGAGCCCATGGCCGGCAGCGTCACCTTGGCCAGGATCGACAGCACGTTGACGATCGCGCTCTCGCCCGTCAGTTGCGGCGCGAAGGCGCGGCACATGGCGAGCGTGCCAAGGTAGTTGGTGGAGATTTCGGCCTGTGCATGTTCGAGCGACGCGGCGGCGAGCAGCCCTTGGCCGCGATTGATGCCCGCATTGTTGATCAGCAGGTTGACATCGGTACAGCGCGCCTGGGCTGCACCGATCTGCGCGGCGTCGGTGACATCGATCTGCACGGCCTCGACACGGCCTGGGTAGGCTTTGACTAAGTCCTGCACCCCGGCGGTATCGCGTGCCGCGGCATAGACCTTCTGCGCACCGGCAGCCAACAGTTGTTGCACCAGTTCGCGCCCGAGGCCGCGGTTGGCACCGGTGACGAGCGCCGTGGCGTTCTGAATATTCATGGCAGGTTCCTTCAGGTAATGATCAACTCGCAACCGACGATACCGACAAAGCAGCGGGGGGTTCGAGACTGCTGTACTGTGCGCTTCACCTCTGCCCGCTTCCGCGTGACACGATAGGTGGCGGCTAAGCGAACGTCGAACGGCGCAACTTACTTTATGTCTAAACTATCCTAGCGTAAAGTTTTGATTCGCGGGGCTTCACGCCCCCTCATTTTCCCTACCCGGAGATTTACAAATGGCAGGTCAATACATCGACATGAAGGCCGCCGACGGCAGCGGCACTTTCCGTGGCTACCTCGCAACGCCGAGCACCGGCAGCGGTCCCGGTTTGGTGCTCGCGCAGGAGATCTTCGGCGTCAACCAGACCATGCGCGACCTGGCCGACAGCTATGCCGAGGAAGGCTACGTCGTGCTGGTGCCGGACATCTTCTGGCGCCAGGAACCTCACGTCGATCTGGGTTACAGCGAGGCCGACTGGCAGCGCGCCTTCGAATTGTTCCAGGGCTTCGACGAGGCCAAGGGCATGCAGGACATCCAGACCGCCATCACGACGCTGCGGGCTCGCCCCGAAGTCAGCGACAAGGTCGGCGTCGTGGGCTTCTGCCTGGGCGGCAAGCTCGCCTATCTCGCGGCCTGCCGCACCGACGCCGACGTCTCGGTAGGCTACTACGGCGTGGGCATCGATGCCGCGCTCGGCGAAGCCGACAAGATCCAGAAGCCCCTGATGCTGCATGTCGCCGAGCTCGACAAGTTCTGCCCGCCCGAAGCGCGCGACAAGATCGTGCAGACGCTGCGCGGCCGCCCGAACGTCACGCTTCATGCTTATCCCGGCGTAGACCACGCGTTTGCGCGCCTGGGTGGCGAGCACTACCACAAGCCATCGGCGCTGATGGCGCACGAGCGCACCATCGGCGCGCTCAGGGCACAGATGGGTCCGCACTACGACCTTTCGGCGCTGTGGGACAAACATTGCGAATGTGAATTCGGCACCCGCAACGTGGATGACACCATGAGCACGATGGTGGCCGAGCCCTACGTGAACCACATCCCGACCATGACCGGCGGCGTGGGCTACAAGGAGCTGCACCGCTTCTACAGCAACCACTTCGTCAACAGCAATCCGCCCGACACCGCGCTGATGCCCATCTCGCGCACGGTGGGCGCCACGCAGGTGGTCGACGAGGTGCTTTTCAGCTTCACACACACCACCGAGATTCCGTGGATGCTCCCGGGCATTGCGCCGACTGGAAAGCGGGTCGAAGTGCCCCTGCTGGCGGTCATCAATTTCCGGGGCGACAAGCTCTATCACGAGCACATCTACTGGGACCAGGCCAGCGTACTGGTGCAGGTCGGCCTGCTTGACGCCAAGCTGCTGCCGGTCGCCGGCGTGCAGACGGCGCACAAGCTGCTCGATGAAACCTTGCCGTCGAACACGCTGATGCCTGATTGGAAGGCGTCGGCCAAGAGCTGAAACGATTCCCCGCATCGTGCGGCGCGTCCAGCAGTAGCTGGAAAGCCAGCTCGACTCAGCCGTTTCGCTGGCGGGCAGTTTGCCAGCATGTCGGCGCCAGCGCACGGGCGCTACAGACCGGCTTTCACCGGCACGCCGGCCAGATCCCGATGGGCTTCATGCGCAGCGCCCGGCTCGACCGCGTGCACAGCGAGCTTCGCGCTGCGTCGCGCGAAGGCGCAGGCACTCAGGTGGCCGACAGTGCCGTCCGCTACGGGTTCCACAATGCCGGGCGGCTGGCAGCCGAGTACGGGCTGCGCATTGGCGAATCACCTTCGCAGACGCTGCGCGCCAGCGTCCACTGGAGCTTGCCCGTCGGGCCGGCTTCTAAAATGCCGGAGTGAGCGCCCTACCCTTTCCTCCCCCGACGGCCGCGCAACGGCCCATCCGCGAACTTCCCGACGACCTGATCAGCCAGATCGCGGCCGGCGAGGTGGTCGAACGGCCCGCTTCGGTCGTGCGCGAGTTGGTCGACAACGCACTCGACGCCGGTGCACGCCAGGTCACTTTGCGCCTGTCCGCCGGTGGCGTTCGGCTGATTTCCGTCGAGGACGACGGCCAGGGCATTGCGCGCGAGCAGTTGCCGTTGGCGCTCAGGCGCCACGCCACCAGCAAGATCGCCAGCCTGCAAGACCTGGAAACCGTTGCCACCATGGGTTTTCGCGGCGAGGCGCTGGCCGCCATCAACGCCATTGCCGAACTCACCCTCCTGTCGCGCCCGGCGCAAGCGGATGGCGCGGACCACGCCGCCTGGGCGCTCGACGGTCGCACCGGGGAACTGCGCCCGGTGGCGCGCGCCACCGGCACCACGGTCGAAGTGCGCGAACTGTTTTTCGCCACGCCCGCACGGCGCAAATTCCTCAAGACGGACGCCACCGAACTGGCGCACTGCATCGAAGCAGTGCGCCGCCACGCGCTGGCGCGGCCCAACGTGGGTTTCACCGTGTGGCACGAAGGCAAACTGGTCGAGCAATGGCGCGCCACCATCGAGCCCTGCGCCGGAATAGACGCCGACGCTGAAGTCGACGCCAAAGCGCGCAACCGTCGCCTGGCCGACGCACTGAGTGGCGACTTCGTGGCTCGCAGCGTCGCCGTCAATTATCTGAGTGGCAAGGTACGCGTGACCGGCCGCGCCGGCATTCCCGATGCCGCACGCTCACGTGCCGACCAGCAGTTTTTCTACGTCAACGGCCGCTTCGTGCGCGACAAGGTGTTGGCGCACGCGGCCCGCATCGCCTACGAAGAGGTGCTGCACGGGCAGCGCCAGCCGGTTTATGCGCTTTATCTCGAAATGGACCCGGCGCGTGTTGACGTCAACGTGCACCCGACCAAGATCGAAGTGCGCTTTCGCGACGGGCGCGAAGTGCACCAGGCGGTGCGCCACGCCATCGAAGACGCACTGGCCGCACCGCGCGCGGGCGCCGTGGCGGACGATGGCACGCAGCACACGACCGGCGCGGTGCCTGTGAATTTTTTTAGGCCAAATCGGCCTGTATCGACCGTCCCTTGGGCGCAACCAGCCATTAATTTCGCAGCAGAACGCGGCATCGGTGACGCGGCGGCCATGTGGCCGACGCAGGTTTTTCAAGCCACGCGGGCGGCGAACGCATCCGGCGCAAGCGAGACGTCCGCCCCGGCCGCCGCACTGGGCTCACTCACCGGATCGGACGCAGCGCGCGCCAACTCCCCGGGATCTGCGGGCGCCGACAACGCATGGGCACCGCGCCCCGCCGGCTCGCCCAACCCAGCCGCGACAGAGCCCGAACGCAACGACGGCGCCTGGCCGCTGGGTCGTGCGCTGGCGCAGTTGCAGGGCATCTACATCCTGGCCGAGAACACGCAGGGGCTTGTGATCATCGACATGCACGCGGCGCACGAGCGCATCGTCTACGAGCGGCTCAAGACACAGCTGGACGGCGCCGCTATCGCGCGCCAGCCGCTACTGATTCCCGCCACCTTCGCCGCCACGCCGCAAGAAGTGGCGACCGCCGAAGCCTGCATCGACGTGCTGGCCACGCTTGGGTTGGAGATCACGCCTTTGTCCCCGCGCACGCTGGCAGTGCGTGCCGTACCCGGCACCCTGGTTGATGGCGACGCGGTCGAGTTGGCGCGCGTCGTGCTGGCCGAGCTCGCCCAGCACGACGCCAGCACGGTGGTACAGCGCGCGCAGAACGAACTGCTCTCCAGCATGGCCTGCCACGGCGCCGTGCGTGCCAACCGCCAGCTGACGCTCGACGAGATGAACGCGCTGCTGCGCCAGATGGAGGCCACGGAGCGCTCTGATCAGTGCAACCACGGGCGACCGACGTGGCGCCAGGTCACCATTCGAGAGCTAGACACTCTGTTCCTGCGTGGCCGTTGACGCAAGGCTACCCTCGGATTCCTGCAAAATACGCAGTTGAGCGGCGAAATTGAGCCCGCCCCAGAAAGAACTTTTCATGCACCGAGAAACACTGGAGGGATTCCTCTCCCACGTGGCCGAGCGCAACCCCGGCCAACCCGAATTCCTGCAAGCCGTGACCGAGGTTTTGCACAGTCTGTGCCCGAGCGCACGGTCATCTTCCGCGTCACCTGGACCGATGACCGGGGCCGCGTCTGCGTCAATCGCGGTTTTCGCATCCAGCACAGCATGGCCATCGGGCCATACAAGGGCGGGCTGCGTTTTCACCCATCGGTCAACCTCTCCATTCTGAAGTTCCTGGCTTTCGAGCAGACCTTCAAGAACGCGCTCACAACCCTGCCGATGGGCGGCGCCAAGGGCGGCAGCGACTTCGATCCCAAGGGCAAGAGCCCAGGCGAAGTCATGCGCTTTTGCCAGGCTTTCGCCAGCGAATTGTTCCGCCACGTCGGCGCCGACACCGACGTGCCAGCTGGCGACATCGGCGTGGGCGGGCGCGAAATCGGCTTCATCGCCGGCATGGTCAAGAAGCTCACCAACCGCGCCGACTGCGTCTTCACCGGCAAGGGCCTGGCCTACGGCGGCTCGCTGATGCGCCCCGAGGCGACCGGCTACGGCACGGTCTATTTCGCAGAAGAAATGCTCAAACGCACCGGCCGCAGCTTCGATGGCCTGCGGGTCGCCGTTTCGGGCTCGGGCAACGTGGCGCAGTACGCCGTCGAGAAGGCCATGGCACTGGGCGCCAAAGTGGTCACGGTATCGGACTCCAGCGGCACCATCCTCGACGAAGACGGCTTCACGACGGAAAAGCTCGCGGTGCTGATGGACGTCAAGAACCATCACTACGGCCGCGTGGCCGACTACGCCGAGCGAACTGGCGCCAATTTCCATGCCGGCATCCGGCCCTGGGGCGTGAAGGTCGACATTGCACTGCCGTGCGCGACGCAAAACGAACTCGACGTAGCCGACGCCGAGACCCTGATCAAGAACGGCGTGCTGTGCGTGGCCGAAGGCGCCAACATGCCCACCACGCTGAAGGCGGCGCAACTGCTCGAAGGACGCGGCGTGCTGTATGCGCCCGGCAAGGCCAGCAATGCCGGCGGGGTGGCCACATCGGGCCTTGAAATGAGCCAGAACGCGATGCGCATTTCATGGCTGCGCGAAGAGGTCGATGCGCGCTTGCTGGTCATCATGAAGGGCATCCACACGGCCTGCATCGAGCACGGCGAACGACCCGATGGCGGCATGAGCTACCTGGCCGGCGCAAATATTGCGGGCTTCGTCAAGGTGGCCGACGCCATGATTGCGCAGGGCGTGACCTGAAGCCCACCACGTGGCGTTACAGGCCCGGGCCGTCTGCTGACTGAACTTTCCGCCGCTCGTTCGACTCACTGGATCAGATGATGCGCTGGAACTGGTTGACCTCGGCCTCCCTGCTGCTGGCGCTGCTGGTGGGCGGCTGCGCCGCGTTGGACGAACAGCAACGCCAGTGGATCTTCCGCCCCAGCGACCGCAGCTGGGGTAATTCGGCCGACATGGCGCGCGGCATGCAAGACATCTGGATCGACTTCCGCTCGTCCGTGACTGACGGGCCGGCGCGCTTGCACGGCCTGTGGCTGGGCGCTGAACCTGCCTCAACCGATACCCCCGTACTGCTTTACCTGCACGGCGCCGGTTTCAACGTCGACGGCTCGGCGCCGCGTATGCGCCGCATGCATGAGTTGGGCTTTGCGGTGCTGGCAATCGACTACCGGGGCTTCGGCCGGAGTTCCAGGGGCCTGCCCTCTGAAGCCTCGGCTGACGAGGATGCGCTCGCTGCCTGGACCTGGCTGGCGGCGCGCCATCCGCAACAGCCTACATCTTCGGCCACTCGCTGGGCGGCGCCATCGGCATCAACCTGGCGGCGCACGTCAGGGACGCCAGCGGCACCATCGTCGAAGGCACCTTCAGCTCCATGTCCGATCTGGCGAGCAGCTTCAAGTGGGGCTGGCTGCCGTTCGGCCCCTTTCTCACGCAGCGCTTCGATGCACTGGCCCAGGTCAAGGCCATCCGCGCGCCGCTGCTGGTGGTGCACGGCTCGGCGGACCACCTGATCAATCCCGCGCTCGGGCGCAAACTCTACGAGGCGGCCACCGTGCCCAAGATGTTCGTGCTGGTCGAGGGCGGCTCGCACTACACCACCAATTCGGTCGGCGAAAACCAGTACCGGGAGGCGCTGGCGCAACTGTTTCGCATGAAGCCGGCGAGCGCCCTGGCAGTGCGCGCTGATGCCGCCGCAACGAAGCCGGCGGCGACGGTCCTTCCGATGCCAACGGCGCGCGCGGTCGGGCCGGCTGATTCGCCGTTCGCAATGCCCGCAATCTGATTGGCGGCACCGGCATTTGTTACGCTCGAAAGCATGCCGTCGCCGATCGTCCCGTTTGCTCTCACCGCACCCCGGCGCGCGCCGGCATGAGCAGCCTTCCTCGCTGGATCGGCCTGGCTGGCCCCACGGCCAGCGGCAAGACCGCTGCCGCGCTGGCCATTGGCGCCGCCCTGGCGGGCCAACGCCCGGTTGAAATCATCAGCGTCGATTCGGCGCTGGTCTATCGTGGCATGGACATCGGCACCGCCAAGCCGACGTTCGCCGAGCGCGCGCAGGTGCCGCACCATCTGATCGACATTCGCGACCCGCACGAGCGCTACAGCGCCGCCGCATTCGTCGCCGACGCGACCCGACTGATCGCGGACATCACGGCGCGCGGCGGCCTTCCGCTTCTTGTCGGCGGCACCATGCTGTATTTTAAAGCGCTCATCGACGGCCTCGATATCATGCCGGCGGCCGACCCGGCCGTGCGCGCCCGGATCGAGACCGAGGCCGCCGCGCTCGGCTGGCCGGCGCTGCACGCCCGGTTGGCCGAGGTCGATGCCGCCACGGCGGCGCGGCTGGCGCCCAAGGACAGCCAGCGTATCCAGCGCGCGCTCGAGGTCTGGCACACGAGCGGACAGCCGCTGTCACAGTTCCATCGTCGTCCTGCTACGGAAATAATGGCTGCTTGCGCCTGCCCGTCGGGCGTTACCACCATTTTTTCTTTGGAGCCTCTGGATCGTGCCTGGCTACACCAACGCATCGCAGAGCGCTTCGACGCCATGCTGGCGAACGGGTTTATCGAAGAAGTCAAGCGCCTGCGCGCGCGTGGCGATCTGTCGCCCGAGCTGCCTTCGATGCGCTGCGTCGGCTACCGGCAGGCGTGGGAAATGCTCGACGCTCAGGCGCAGCGCGGTCAGGACATCGACACGGGCAGGACGAACGTGCGGCACACCGGGCCGGCCGCCGACACGCCCCGCCACGCCGCGCTGCGCGACCTTCGCGAGCGCGGCATCGCGACCACGCGCCAGCTGGCCAAGCGCCAGTTGACGTGGCTGCGCAGCATGCCAGCGCGGCGCGTGATCGCGGCCGACGCACCGGACGCCGTCGCGCAGGTCGTGAGTCAGGTGCTGGGCGCATTGAACATTCCCGAAGCCACGCGCACGTGAGTCCGGCCCGCATGACGCTGCGCATCGACAAGCTCGGCAAGCGCTATGGCCAGGCCGTTGTCTTCGAGCACGTCACGCTGACGGTGGCGCGGGGCGAATTCGTCGCCATCGTCGGCGAATCGGGCGTTGGCAAGTCGACCCTGCTCAACTGCATGGCGGGCCTCGATACTTGGGACACCGGCAGCATCACGCTCGACGCCATCGACCTGGGCAAGCTTGATGGTGAAGCGCGAGCGCTCTGGCGGCGCCGCCACGTCGGCTTTGTGTTCCAGGCTTTTCACGTGCTGCCGCACCTGAACGTGGCGCAAAACGTCGCCTTGCCGCTGATGCTACTGGGCCAGCAGGACGATGCCCGCGTGCAGCACATGCTGGCCATCGTCGGGCTGGGCGGCCTGGGTGCACGCCTACCCCAGCAGTTGAGCGGGGGCCAACTGCAGCGCGTAGCCATTGCGCGCGCCCTGGTGCACCGCCCTGAACTGCTGCTCGCTGACGAGCCCACGGGTAATCTCGACCCGACCACTGCAGCCCGGGTGATGGATGTGCTGACGGCGCAAACGCGCGAACATGGCGCCGCACTGGTGCTAGTGACCCACTCGCAAGCCGCCGCGTCACGGGCCGACCGCGTTCTGCACCTTCGCGCCGAAGGCATCACGCCCTGATACTTTTGCGGACCCACCGGCTCGCCCCGCTGGCTATTTCAAAACGACAACGATGAATTCTTCGACCTCCCTGCAGGCGCACGACGCGCAAACCCCACTTGTCGATGCCGAAATCGACAGCCTCCCCGGGCCCGGCCAGACGCTCGCACCCAGCCGCGGCCGCAAGATTTTGCTGGCCGTCAGCCTGATCCTGATCTCCTGCAACTTGCGTCCGCTGTTCACCAGTCTGTCGGTACTGCTGCCCGAAATCATGAGCGCCACCGGTCTGTCGCCGGTTGCCGCCAGCGTACTGACCACGCTACCGGTGCTGTGCCTAGGCATCTTTGCACTGCCGACACCCGCCCTGGCGCGACGGTTCGGTCCCGAGCGCACGTTGCTCGGGGCGGTGGCGCTGCTGGCCGTGGGCACTTTCCTGCGGGGTACCGGCAGCGTGCCGCTGCTGTTCATTGCCTCGGCCTTGGCCGGCGCCGGCATCGCCGTTGGCAATGTGCTACTGCCGGGACTGGTGAAGCGCGATTTTCCCCGTCAGATGGCGCTCATGACGGGCCTGTACACGCTCGGGATTTGCGCCGGCGCGGCCAGCGCGGCCGCCTTGACGGTGCCAATCCAGCACCGCATGACGGGCGACTCGTGGGCCCTGGCGCTGGGCGTCTGGGCCGTGCCGGCGACAGCGGTGTTGCTGCTGTGGGTACCCCAGGCCTTCGCGGCGCGCCGCACGTCGCGCCACGCGGTCAAGCTGCCTGGCAAGCTTTGGCACGACAAGCTGGCCTGGCAGGTGACCGGCTTCATGGGGCTGCAGTCCGCGCTGGCCTATGGCGCCATGGGCTGGCTGGCACCTATCCTGCGCGAGCGCGGGCTCGATGGCGCTGCCGCCGGTTATGTGGTGTCGGCGGCGTTGATGGTGCAGGTCGCGACCTGTCTGCTGGTGCCCGTGTTCGCCGTGCGGCTGCGCCATCAGCGGGTGCTGACCGGCGTCATGGCGGCGCTGGTCACGCTGCCGATGCTGGCGTTTTTGTTCGCGCCGCTGTGGAGCGTCTGGATCTGGGCGGTATTGCTCGGCTGCGGACTGGGCGGTGCGTTCTCGCTGGCGCTCACGCTGATCGTGCTGCGCGCCCCGGACGCCCATGGCGCCGCGCAACTCTCGGGCATGGCGCAGGGCATGGGCTACATGATCTCCATCAGCGGACCGCTGTTTGTCGGCCTGCTGCGTAGCTGGACCGGAACCTTCGCATCGTCCGCCCTGCTTTTCATCGCCCTCGGCGTGGCGCTGGCCTGGTGCGGTGCCGGTGCCGGGCGCGCACTGCTGGTGCAGCCGCGCTAGCCGGCACGCACCCACGACGCTCACGCGCACCGCTGACTGCGCTGGCGCACGTCACAATCGACCGCCATGCGCGCGCTGCTCTTGACCTTTTCCTGGCAGGAACTGCGCCATCACCCTTGGCGTACGGCCGCCGCTGTGGTGGCGGTGATGCTGGGCGTCGCGCTGGCGTTCTCGGTGCAGCTCATCAACACCTCGGCATTGGAAGAATTCTCCAGCGCGGTGCGCGCCGTCAACGGCCAGCCTGACCTAGAACTGCGCGCCACCCAAGGCCACTTTGGCGACGCCGTGTTCGCACAGGTGGCGCCGCGGCCCGAAGTGACATTGGCCAGTCCGGTGCTGGAGTTGCAAACGTTCGCGCTACTGAACGGCCAGCGCATCGCGCTGCGAGTGCTCGGTGTCGACGCGCTGGTGCTGCCGACGATCGCGCCGGCGCTGATGCCTGCAGTGGCCGCCGGCGCCGACCGGCTAGAGCTGGTGGCGCCCGGCCAGATCTTCCTGAACGCCGCGGCGCAAACGGCACTCGGCGCCGACGAGCGCAGCGTTCGGCTGGAGGTCAACTCGCCCGGCGCCGGCCCGCAGCCGCGCCAACTGCGCATCGGTGGCAGCGTGGCTGCCGGTGGTGCCCCGTTGGCCGTCATGGACATCGGCGCCGCGCAGGACCTGTTCGGCCGGATCGGCGAACTGACCCGCATTGACCTGCGCCTGGCGCCCGGCACCGACCGCGCCGCCTTCGTGCGCGCGCTCGAGCATCTGCCCGGCTGGCCGAGCGACGTGCAGGCCGCCCAGCCGGGCGACGCCACCGAGCGCATCAGCAACCTGTCGAGCGCCTATCGCGTCAACCTGACAGTGCTGGCGCTGGTGGCCTTGTTCACGGGCGCGTTTCTGGTGTTTTCGATACTGGCGCTGAGCGTCGCCAAACGTGCCCAGCAGTTCGCCCTGCTGGGCGTGCTGGGGCTGACGCCACGCGAACGGTTGCGCCTGGTGCTGGTCGAATCCGCCGTGATAGGGGGGGTGGGCAGCGCGCTCGGCATTGCGCTCGGCACCGCGCTCGCGGTCCTGGCGCTGCGCCTGCTCGGCGGCGATCTGGGCGGCGGTTATTTCGACGCGGCAGGGGCGGCGACGCCCACCTTGCACTGGAGCAGCACGGCCGCCGCGATCTACGGTATTTTGGGCGTGCTGGCGGCACTGGTGGGCGGTTGGTGGCCGGCACGCGCCGCGCAAAACCTGCCGGAAGCGCAGACGCTCAAAGGTCTTGGCGCACCGCCGGCGGCCGACGCCAGCCCGTTGATCGCTATTGTTCTGATAGCTACTAGCGTCCTTTTGGCGGGTGTCCCCGCCATTTTTGGCATTCCGTTTGCTGCCTATGTATCGATCGGCTTACTGCTGGTCGGCGGCATCGCGGCGCTGCCGTGGCTGATCGCGCTGTTATATGACCGGTTGGCGCCGCGCCTGGCGCATCATTTGCTGCCGATGCTGGCCGTGGAGCGTGCGCGCCGCATGCGCGGCACGGCCGCGGTGGCGGTGAGCGGCGTGGTCGCGGCGCTGAGCCTGGCGGTCGCGCTCACGGTGATGGTCGCCAGCTTTCGCTCGTCGGTCACGCAATGGCTTGACGTTGTCCTGCCGGCCGACCTGTACCTGCGCAGCGCCGCTGCGGGCGCCGCACGCGGCAGCGGCAACGAAGCGGCCGCATTCAGCCCGGAATTCGTGCAGGCGGTCGCACGGCTGCCGGGCGTCATACGCAGCAGCACGCTGCGCACGCGGCAACTGCTGCTCGACCCGACTCGACCGCCGGTGACGCTGATCGCGCGCAGCTTCGAACGCAGCGCGGGACTGCTCCGCTCCCAGCCGCCGCCCGACCCCACGCACGCCGGGCGCGGCGACCATGCAGCCGGCCCGGCGCGCACGCTGCCACTGGTCGGCGCCGCGCTGCCCGTGCCGCCGGGCCAGATCGGCATCTACGTGAGCGAGCCAATGGTCGACCTCTACGGCGCCCGGCCAGGCACGGTGTTTGTCCCGCTTTCCAGGGTTTTCGGGCTTCTAACGCCCGACAACTCTACCCAGGCAGCGCTCTTTTTTGTAGCCGGCGTGTGGCGCGACTATGCGCGCCAGTTCGGCGCCATCGCGATTGATGCGGCCGACTTCGAGCGTCTCACGGGCGACCGGCGGGTCAGCGACGTCGGGCTTTGGCTGGCACCCGGTGCGAGCGAATCGGCGTTGCAGGAGGCGATTCGCGCGCTCGCCGCGGGCTCATCCAACGCGCCGCCCGACGCGTCAATGGACGCCGTCGCGAGTGACATCGAGTTTTCGTCGGTGACCCGGATTCGCGCCAATACACTGCGCATTTTTGACCGCAGCTTCGCCGTCACCTACTGGCTGCAGGCGGTGGCGATTGCAATCGGCCTATTTGGTGTGGCGGCCAGCTTCAGCGCCCAGGTGCTGGCGCGGCGCAAGGAGTTCGGCCTCATGGCGCATCTGGGCTTCACGCGACGCCAGGTGCTGGCGGTCGTGGCGGGCGAAGGCGCCGCGTGGAACGCCATCGGCGCCGCCGCTGGGCTGGCTCTCGGTCTGGCGGTGTCGCTCGTGCTGGTGCACGTGGTCAACCCGCAGAGCTTTCACTGGACCATGGATTTGCAGGTGCCGTGGGGCCGGCTGCTGGCGCTGTGCGCGGCGGTCGTTGCCGCCGGCACCATCACGGCGTGGCTGGCGGGCCGCGCGGCAGCAGGGCACGATGCCATATTGGCGGTCAAGGAGGATTGGTAATGGACGACACAGCTTCCGTCATCGGCGGACAAACGGCAGCGCAATGGCGCGCGGACATCCCGCTCATCGACGACATCGTCGCACTGAAGGAGGTCAGCTGGTTCAACTCCGGCGTGGCACCGGCGGCGCAAGCGCTCGCCGACGTCGGGTTGACGGCGGACGATGTCGGCCAGGCCAGCGCGCGGCTGGCGCGCTTTGCCCCGTACATCGCGCAGGTCTTTCCCGTAACGCGCACCGCGGGCGGCCTGATCGAATCGGAGATCGCGCCGCTGCCTCGCCTGCAAGCTGCGCTGTGCGACGCGGCCAGCATCGCGCCACGCGGCCAGCTCTGGCTCAAGAAAGACAGCCAGCTGCCGATTTCCGGCTCGATCAAGGCGCGCGGCGGCATCCACGAAGTGCTGGCCCTGGCCGAACGACTGGCGTTCGACGCCGGCCTTTTGCACTTGGGCGACGACTACGCCGTGCTCGACAGCGCACCCTTTCGCGCCTTTTTCGCCCGCCACAAGATCGCCGTCGGCTCCACCGGCAACCTCGGCCTGGCCATCGGCCTGATGGGGGCGCAACTCGGACTGCAGGTCACTGTGCACATGTCAGGCGACGCCCGTGCGTGGAAAAAAGAACGGCTGCGAGCACAAGGCGTCAACGTGGTCGAGCACGCCGCCGACTACAGCGCTGCCGTGGCCGAAGGACGCACGCAGGCCGCAGCCGATCCACTGTGCCATTTTGTCGACGACGAAAACTCAACGGACCTCTTCCTGGGTTGCGCCGTGGCGGCCGGGCGACTCCAGCACCAACTGCGCGGCCGCGGCCTGGCGGTCGATGCCGACCACCCGCTGTTCGTCTACCTGCCGTGCGGCGTCGGCGGCGCGCCGGGCGGCGTCGCGTTTGGCCTCAAGCTCGAGTATGCCGACGCGGTGCACTGCTTGTTTGCCGAACCGACCCACGCGCCGTGCATGCTGCTGGGCCTGCTCACCGGGTTGCACGACGCGGTGTCGGTGCAAGACTTCGGCATCGACGGTGTGACGGCCGCCGACGGCCTAGCGGTCAGTCGGCCGTCGGGCTTTGTCGCGCGCGCGATGCAGCAGTTGCTCGACGGCTGCTTCACGGTAAGCGACGAGACTTTGTTTCGTCAGCTAGCGCAGGTGGACGCGCTCGAAGGCCTTCAGCTTGAACCCTCGGCCGTGGCCGGCGTGCCCGGCATGGTGCGCGTACTGACCGAGGCGCAGGGCTATCGCGAGCGCATGGGCCTGAGCGACGCCCGAATGGCGAATGCCACCCACCTCGTATGGGCGACGGGGGGCGGCATGGTCCCAGCCGTCGAGATGGCAGACTACCTGTCCACGGGCCGCGCCTCGCAATGAAATGCCTGATGCGACCACCACGCTGGGCGCCGGTCTTGAGTCCAGTCCACAGAAACTCCTTCGCATGACCACTTCCGACTTCGCACTCCACCACCCGGGAGATTCCTGGCTGCATGAGGCGATCCGCCGCATCGAGGCCGACTATCAGCGCAGCGCGGACACTCACCTGATTGCGCTACCGCTGCCGGCGTTCGCTGGATCCGGCATCGACCTGTACCTGAAAGACGAATCGACCCATCCGACCGGCAGCCTCAAGCACCGGCTGGCCCGCTCGCTCTTTCTTTACGCGCTGTGCAACGGCTGGGTGCGCGAGGGCACCACCGTGGTCGAGGCCTCCAGCGGCTCGACCGCGGTGAGCGAAGCCTACTTTGCACGCCTGCTCGGCCTGCCGTTTGTCGCGGTCATGCCGCACAGCACGTCAGTCGAAAAGATCGACCAAATCGCCTTCCATGGCGGACGCTGCCATTTCGTCGAGCGCGCCGACGAGGTGTACGACGCGGCCCGCTCGCTGGCCCATGACGCGCACGGCCACTACATGGACCAGTTCACCTACGCCGAGCGTGCCACCGACTGGCGAGGCAACAACAACATTGCCGAAAGCATGTTTCAGCAGATGTCCCGGGAGCGCCATCCAGTGCCGACGTGGATCGTGGTGAGCGCCGGCACCGGCGGCACCAGCGCCACGATTGGCCGCTACGTGCGCTATCAGCGCCACGCGACCCAACTTCTGGTGGCCGACCCCGAAGGTTCGGTGTTCGGCGCCTACCACCGCAGCGGCGACGCCACGCTGACTGCACCGGGCTCACGCATCGAAGGCATCGGCCGGCCGCGCGTGGAACCCAGCTTCGTGCGCGAGCTGATCGAACGGATGCTGGAAGTGCCGAACCTCGAATCGGTCGCCGCCATGCTCGCGCTGTCTGCGCTGCTGGGCCGCAAGGTCGGCCCATCGACCGGCACCAATTTCGTCGGAATGCTGACGCTCGCGCACGAAATGCAGGCTGCCGGGCAACAGGGTTCCATCCTTTCGCTGCTGTGCGACGCCGGTGAACGTTACCTGCCCAGCTACCACGACGCGGCGTGGGTGCAAGGCGCGTTCGGAGATTGCAGCGCTGCGCAGCAATACATCGATGCGCTGCTGACGCCATGACTTCGGCACGCGGCCTGCCCCGCCGCGGCTTGCTACTGGCCGCATTGGCAATGTCGACCATGCAGTGCGCCCCGGCGCTGCCGCTGCGTACGCTGCGCTTCCCGCGCGATTTCGGCAGCCACCCCGAGATGAACATAGAGTGGTGGTACATCACCGGCCACGCGCGATCGGGCACGCGCGAATTCGGGTTCCAAATCACGTTTTTTCGTTCGCGCGTCGAGGCCACGCAGACCCTGCGCTCGGCCTTCGCAGCCAAACAACTGCTCTTTGCTCACTTGGCGCTGACTGACCTGGAGGGGCGCCGGCTGCTGCACGACCAGCGCATCGCGCGCACCGGCTTCGACATTGCCGCAACGAGCGAGGCTGACACCGACATTCGCCTGCACGACTGGTCCTTGGTACGCATCCGCGCTCCGGGCGGCAGCTACCACGTACATGCGCCGGCGGGCGACTTTGCGCTCGACCTGCGCTTCACGCCGACGCAATCGGTGCTGCTGCAGGGCGACGCCGGCCTCTCGCGAAAGGGGCCTGAGCTCACGCAGGCCAGCTACTACTACAGCGAACCGCAACTGGCGGCGCAAGGCCGATTGACGTTGCAGGGACAGAACTTCGATGTGACAGGCACCGCTTGGCTCGACCACGAGTGGAGTGCGGCGCTGATGCCTCCCGACGCGGTGGGCTGGGATTGGACAGGCATGAATCTTCATGATGGCAGCGCGCTCACCGCCTTCCGCCTGCGCGACCGGCAGGGGCACTCGCTATGGGGCGGTGGGTCGTTCCGCACACTGGCCGGAAATTTACGCGTGTTCCAGCAGGATGAAGTGGGGTTCGAGCCCTTGCGCTGGTGGCGCAGTCCGGCAACCCAGACTCGCTACCCGGTCGAATGGGCGCTGCGCACACCCTCGGGCCTCTACATGATCAAGGCCCGGCTCGACGACCAGGAACTCGACAGCCGCGCCTCCACCGGCGCGCTTTACTGGGAGGGCCTGAGCGAACTGCTGGCTGCCAACGGCCAACGTGTGGGGCAAGGCTATCTGGAGATGACCGGTTACGCCAAGCCGCTGCGACTGTAGCGACGCGGCACAAGCGATGACACGTGTGGCCTGCGACGGTCCCAAGGCACCGCGCCGGGTATCAGTGACTCTTGCTGTTGCGACGGTTCATGAGCGCGATCATCTCGCCCATGATGCCGCGCCGGAACGCCAGCACGCTGACGACGAAGATCAGGCCAGTGACCATCGTGACCGACTCGCCCAAGGAGCCGAACCACTCGATGTTTGTCAGCCCCATCAGGAAGCGTCCCACCTCACCGAGTTTGTTCTCGATCAGCACCACGACGGCCGAGCCGACCAGCGGGCCCGACAAGGTCCCAAGGCCGCCGACCAGCGTCATCAAAATAACCTGTCCCGAAGCGGTCCAGTGCACGTCCGACAGAGTAGCAAAACCCAGCACCAGCGTCTTGAGCGAACCGGCAAGACCGGACAACGCCGCCGAAATGACGAACGCCAGCAACTTGAAGCGATTGGTGTCATAGCCGAGCGAAATGGCGCGCGGTTCGTTCTCCTTGATGCCCTTGAGCACCTGGCCGAAGGGCGAATGAACGGTCCGCACGATAAGCATGAAGGCGGCAACGACGATGACCAGCGTCACGTAGTACATGGTCAGATCGTTCTTCAGGTCGAGAACGCCGAACAGCTTGCCGCGTGGCACACCTTGCAAGCCGTCCTCACCGTGCGTGAAGGGCACCTGCAAGGCGATGAAATAGACCATCTGCGCGAGTGCCAGCGTGATCATGGCGAAATAGATGCCCTGACGCCGGATCGCCACTACGCCGAACAGCCAACCGAGTAAGGCGCCGGTCAACGTGCCCAGGATCAGCCCCAATTCTGGCCCCAAGCCCCAAACCTTCATCGCCTCTCCGGCCACATAGGCCGAACCACCTAGAAACGCCGCATGGCCGAACGACAACAGCCCCGTGTAACCGAGCAACAGATTGAAGGCCGAGGCGAACAGCGCGAAGCACATGAGCTTCATCACGAACACCGGGTAAGCACCCAGAAATGGCGCTGCAATCAGGCCGACGAGCAGCAGACCGTACAAGACATAGCTTTTTTTCATGATGGTTGCTCAGGCTTCCTTGCCGAATAAACCGGCCGGGCGTACCAGCAGAACGATCACCATAATCACAAACACGACCGTGGTAGAGGCCTCGGGATAGAACACCTTGGTCAATCCTTCGATCACGCCTAGGCCCAACCCCGTGAGGATGGCGCCCATGATCGAGCCCATGCCGCCAATGACGACGACCGCAAATACAACGATGATCAGGTGTTGCCCCATCAATGGCGACACCTGCATTACCGGCGCCGCCAGCACGCCAGCAAAGGCCGCCAGGCCCACGCCGAAACCATAGGTCAGGGTGACCATGAGTGGCACGTTGATGCCAAAGGCTTCCACCAGCCGCGGGTTCTCGGTGCCGGCACGCAAGTAGGCACCCAACCGCGTCTTCTCGATGGCGAACCAGGTCGCGAAGCAGACCACCAGCGACGCCAAAACGATCCAGGCGCGGTAGTTGGGCAGGAACATGAAGCCCAGATTGGTGCCGCCCGAAAGCGCATCGGGCGCGTCGTAAGGCAGACCAGAAACCCCATAGGCCGAGCGGAACGCGCCCTCGATCAGGAGCGCAAGGCCGAGCGTGAGCAGCAGGCCATAGATAGGGTCGAGCTTATAGATCCAGCGCAGCAATAGGCGCTCAATCAGGATGCCGAACAGGCCCACCACGACCGGGCCCAGCAGCAGCATCGCCCAGTAGTTGATGCCGAAGTAGCTCATCCCCATCCATGCGAACACTGCACCCATCATGAACAGCGCACCATGCGCGAAGTTGATGACGTTAAGGAGGCCAAAGATCACCGCCAGGCCCAAGCTGAGGATCGCGTAGAACGAGCCGTTGACCAAGCCTAGCAACAACTGGCTCAGCAAGCCAGGGAGAGAGATATTCATAAATGTTCTAGCGAACCAGGGATTCTTCTTTCACAGGGCCTCAACTGCATCCAGCACAATAAATCCACCCTTTGCAAGGGCGGCAACTAGTCGGTCAGCGAACATACCGGAACTGGCTGCTGTGCTGGAACGCTGCCATCGCCCCCCGGCAAGCCTGTGATTCATGACTCAGGGCCTGCCCGTGCAATCCCCGACCGGTCGAGTGGCCGCTGCCACTGGCAGCGGTTTCCGGCCTCAGACATGAGCTGCACGAAACCCCGAAGCGAGCAACCTTACTTCCAGAGCGAGCACTTCGTTTCGGCCTTGGTCGTGAAAACGCTGTCGCCCGGCAGCTTGGCGACCAACTTCAGATAGTCCCACGGCTTCTTCGATTCGGCTGGCGTCTTCACCTGCATCAGGTACATCTCATGCACCATCTGGCCGTCGGGGCGGATCTTGCCGCCCTTTGCGTACATGTCGTTGATCGGCAGGCGACGCAGTTCCTCCATCACCTTGTCGGCATCGAGTGTCTTGGCCGCAGCGACGGCTTTCAGATAGGTCATGGTGGCCGAGTAGTCGGCTGCCTGGACGTCCGTCGGCATGCGCTTGGTCTTCTCGAAGAAGCGATTGCCGAACTTGCGCGTGTCGTCGTTCAAGTCCCAATACCAGCTGGTCGTGGTGAGCAGGCCGGCGGTATTTTTCAGGCCCAGGCTGTGGATGTCGGTCAGGAACACCAGCAGGCCCGCGATCTTCATCGTCTTGTCGATACCGAACTCCTTGGCACCCTTCATCGCGTTAATAAAGTCGCCTCCCGCATCGGCCAGGCCGAGAACCTGCGCCTTCGAGTTTTGAGCCTGCAATAGGAACGACGAGAAGTCGGTCGCGTTCAACGGATGGCGCACCGCGCCGACCACCTTGCCGCCCTTGTCTTCCACCACCTTGCTGGCGTCCGCTTCCAGCGCATGGCCAAAGGCGTAGTCGGCCGTCAGGAAGAACCAGGTCTTGTCGCCCCTGGCCACCATTGCGCCGGCAGTTCCTCGGGCCAGCGCCACCGTGTCATACGCATAGTGGATCGAGTAAGGCGTGCACTGTTCGTTGGTCAGAGCGGAGCTGCCGGCACCGTTGTTGAAATAAACGCGCTTCTTTTCCGCCGCCACCTTGGCAGTCGCCAGTGCTGTACCCGAATTGGTGCCTCCAAAAATCATCGACACGTCGTCGGTGTCGATCCATGCGCGCGCCTTGGACGCCGCGATATCAGCCTTGTTCTGGTGATCGGCCGTCAGCAGCTCGATCGGCTTGCCCAGCACCTTCCCGCCGAAGTCGTCGATCGCCATCTGGATCGCGGTCGCGCCGTTCTTGCCCTCGACGTCAGCGTAGAGACTCGACATGTCGGTGACGAACCCGATCTTGACCTTGTCTTGCGCGTGGACGGCGCCCGCGCCCAGAGTCAGGGCCCCGATGGCCAGTGCCAATGCGGTGAGTTTGCTTCGTTTCATGCTGATCTCCATGGGTGAAAAAAATGAATAGCTAGACGCCGAGCAGTTGGTTCAGCACCGGCATCTTGGTTTTGAGTTCGCCGGCGGCGAAGGCCTCGACGATGCGGCCATGCTCCATGACGTAGAAGCGGTCGGCCAACGGCGCTGCAAAGTGGAAGTTCTGCTCGACCATGACGATCGTGTAGCCCTTGGCGCGCAGCATGGTGATCATGCCGGCCAGCGCCTGCACGATGACCGGGGCCAGCCCTTCTGAGATCTCATCTAGCAGCAGCAATTTGGCCCCGGTGCGCAGGATGCGGGCGACCGCCAGCATCTGCTGCTCACCGCCCGACAGGCGCGTGCCCTGGCTGTTGCGACGCTCGGCCAGGTTGGGAAACATCGCATAGATTTCGTCGAGCGACATGCCTTGTCCGACACCTTCCGAGACTTTTGTCAACGTCGGCGGCAACAGCAAGTTTTCTTCGCACGAAAGGCTCGCGAAGATGCCCCGCTCTTCGGGGCAATACCCGATACCCAGATGCGCAATACGATGCGTCGGCATCGCAATGGTCTCGGTGCCGTTGACCTTGATGCTGCCCTTGCGCGCACCTGTCAGGCCCAGGATGGCGCGCAGCGTGGTGGTGCGACCGGCGCCATTGCGGCCCAGCAGCGTGACCACTTCGCCGGGCTGCACCACCATGTCGACGCCGTGCAACACGTGCGACTCACCATACCAGGCCTGCAGATCCTTGATTTCGAGGGCGGCCACCATGTCAGTGCGCGCCCTGCAACTGGCCGGCGGTGGTGCCCATGTAGGCCTCCATCACCTCGGGGTTTTTGGAGACTTCCGCGTAAGACCCTTCGGCTAGCACAGCGCCGCGCTGCAGCACGGTGATGGTGTCGGCAATATTGGACACCACATTCATGTTGTGCTCCACCATCAGGATGGTGCGGCCAATCGACACGCGCTTGATGAGTTCGGCCACCCGATCCACGTCTTCGTGGCCCATGCCTTGGGTCGGCTCGTCGAGCAGCATCAGTTCGGGCTCCATGGCCAGCGTGGTGGCAATTTCCAGCGCACGCTTGCGGCCGTAAGGCAGGTTGACAGTGAGTTCGCCGGACATCTCTTCCAAGCCTACTTCGGCCAGCAGTTCGTGTGCACGCGCATTGAGCGGCGTCAGTGATTTTTCGTTCTTCCAAAACTGGTACGAGGTGCCGAGCCGGCGCTGCAGGCCCAAGCGCACGTTTTCCATCAGCGTGAGATACGGGAACACAGCCGAGATCTGGAACGAGCGGATGATTCCGCGCCGAGCAATCTGTGCTGGCCGTTCGCGCGTGATGTCCTTGCCGTTGAAAAGGATCGAGCCCGAAGTCGGTTCCAGGAACTTGGTGAGCAGATTGAAGCAGGTCGTCTTGCCGGCGCCGTTAGGGCCGATCAGCGCATGGATGGTGCCGCGCTGCACCTGCAAATCGACATTATCTACGGCGGTGAAGCCTTTGAATTCTTTGCTCAGCTTGCGCGTTTCGAGAATGACGTCGCTCATCTCGCGAGGTTAGCCCAGTGGCTTTGGCAGGAAAGGTCGGTCATGCGGTTTATTTCGGCGTGCTCTGATGGCGATTGACGCGCATCATATCGCGCGAATTCGCGCGCCCTTACTGGGGCAAATGCCTATTCGGTTCTGCGCGCTTTTTTCAGTGCGCGCCGGCCGCCAAGTCGGCATTGGCCGCGCCGTGCATCGGCTTGGAAAGCCAGACCAGCGGGATCAGCAGCAAGAACAGCACGGCCGACGCATAGAACACATCAACTGCCCCCAGCATGAATGCCTGCTGCGTCAGCATGCGGTTGATCTGCCCGAGCGCCTGCTCGCCCGTCAGTCCCAGGTTGCCAAGACCCGCAAGCGCGCCGGTGGTCGCGGTGCTGCCTTGGTTGATGGCCTCAACCAATTGCGCGTGATGCAGTACCGAACGGCTTTCCCACACGGTGGTGGTGACCGAGGTGCCCACTGCGCCGGCGGCAATGCGCAAGAAGTTCGACAAGCCAGCGGCAGCCGGAATTCGCTCGGGCGGCAGGCCCGACAGCGTGATCATTACCAGAGGAATGAAGAAAAACGCCACCGCCAAGCCCTGGATGATGGTCGGAATCATGATGGTCGTGAAATCAGTGTCGGTGTTGAAGTTGGAGCGCATCCACAGCACCAGCGCGAAAACCACGAACGAAAACGTCACGTAGCGGCGCGGGTCGACCTTCCCCACCGTGAGGCCGACGATGGGCGAAAAGATCAGGGCCAGCAAACCGACGGGCGCCATGGTCATGCCGGCCAGCGTCGCCGTGTAGCCCATGTACTGCTGAAGCCACAGCGGCAGCAAGATGACACTGCCGAAAAACAGGCCATATCCGACAGCAGTGGCCACGGATCCCGCCCAAAAATTGCGGCCCTTGAACAACGACAGATCGACCACCGGATGCTCTTCCGTCAACTCCCAAATGATGAAGAAGGCAAAGCCGATCACCGCCACCACGGTCAACACGACGATCTGGACCGAGTTGAACCAGTCGAGTTCCTTGCCCAGGTCGAGCACCAGTTGCATGGCGCCGACCCAGACCACAAGCAGGCCCAGCCCCATGCCGTCGATGGGCACGCTGCGCGTCGGGCTCTCGCGTTTGCGGTAAATGGTCCAGGTGATGAGCGCTGACGCCAGACCCACCGGAATATTGATGTAGAAAATCCACGGCCACGAGATGTTGTCGGTGATGTAGCCGCCCAGGAGGGGCCCCAGCACCGGCGCAATCAGCGTCGTCATCGACCACATGGCCATGGCCAGGCCGGCCTTGGCGCGCGGGTAACTCGACAACAGCAGCGTTTGCGAGAGCGGGATCATCGGCCCGGCAACGAAGCCCTGCAGCACCCGAAAAACGATCAGTACCGTCATATTGGGCGCAAGTCCGCACAACAACGAGGTGAGCATGAACAGGACGACGCTCGCGGTGAACAACCGCACCTGCCCAAAGCGCTGGGTCAACCAACCGGTCAACGGCACGGCAATCGCATTGGCCACGGCAAAGCTGGTGATCACCCAGGTTCCCTGCGTCGTGCTGACACCCAGGTCACCTGCAATCGCCGGCAACGACACGTTGGCAATCGACGTGTCAAGCACTGTCATGAAGGTCGCAGCCGACAGCGCAATGGTGCCCCAGACACGGGCCGAACCCTCCAGTGGCGGGGGCGAGAAACTCGGGGCCGACGACATCGCCTGCGCTCGCCCTGTCAGATGGGATGGGCGGCAGCCGGCGACCGTGCGCGGCCACCGACGGGATGTGCCACGCCCGATGGCACAGTGCCACGCCCCAGGTTGGCAGCAATGATGCGCTGCACTTCGGCATCGGCACCGTGGTCAAGCTTGCTGTAGACCTGCGTTTGCGAGAGTGCGCTGGCACGCGGCGCACTGGCCAGCATCGGGCCGCCCCGGTCTTCCACGTCGACCTCGGCATTCATCGACAGGCCCACGCGCAACGGATTCGATTTGAGTTGCTCACCATCCAGCGAAATGCGCACCGGCACCCGCTGCACCACCTTGATCCAGTTGCCAGTTGCGTTTTGCGCCGGCAGCAACGCAAATGCCGCGCCCGTGCCCACGCCCAGCCCCTCGACCTTGCCCTTGTATTTGATCTTGTTTCCGTACAGATCGGCCGTCAGAGTGACCGGCTGGCCCAGGCGAATATGGCGCAGTTGTACTTCCTTGAAGTTGGCATCGACCCAGACGTCGCGTAGCGGCACGATCGTCATCATCGGCGTGCCGGCCGCCACGCGTTGGCCCAGCTGCACAGTGCGCCGGGCCACATAGCCGTCGACCGGCGCCGGCATCTCGACGCGTTGGGTAGCGAGGTAGGCCTCACGCACCTTCGCTGCTGCCGCCAGCACGCTCGGGTGCTGCGCCACGTCGGTACCTTCGGTCAAAGACTGGTTACTGGCCAGCTGCTCGCGCGCCGCCGCGACCCCGGCCTCGGCCGCGGCCAGCGCGCTCTTGGCATTGGCCAGTTGCGACTGGGCATGGCTCAGCTCCTCCTTCGACACCGCGCCATTGCCCGTCAACGACTGACGGCGTTGCAGGTCGTCCTGCGCGCGGCCAATGTCGCTTTGCGCCTTGACGGCATCGGCCTGGCGCAGCGTCACCTGCGCGGCCAGCGAGCCATTGTTGGCATAGAGCGAGCGCGCCTGGCGCACCGCCTGGGCGAGTGCGGCGTCGGCTTGCGCCAGAGCCATCTTGACATCGGCCGGATCGAGCCGCACCAGCGGTTGGCCAGCCTTCACGAAGTCGGTGTCGTCGGCCATGATGGCCATCACCGTGCCGCCGATCTGCGGCGTGATCTGGATCATGTCGCCCTGCACGTAGGCGTTGTCGGTCGACTCGTAGTGGCTCAACACCAGCCAGTCGTAAAGGCCCCAGCCGACGCCCGCGATAATGACCACGGCCGCCAGCCAAGTGAGTGCTCGGCGCCGCGTGCCATTGCGGTTACTGCCGCTTTCTGAAGGCACCGGTGCACTGGCTACAACGGGGGCATCAGGCGATGAGAGTGGCGTGTCGTTCATGATGTGTGACTGTTCGAAATTCAGTGCAGTGTTGCAGCGGTGCTCACCGGCGACTGATAGCCACCGCCCAGCGCCCGGGCCAGGCCAATTTGCGTATCGAGTGCACGCGCCGCGAGGTCGACCGCCTGGCGGCGTTGTGTCAGCACGGCGGTTTCGGCCGCCAGCACGTTGAGGTAATTGCCAAGGCCGGCGCCATAGCGCTGCAGCGCGATTTCATAGGCTGCTTCGCTGGCGGTCTGGGCATTGCGCTGCTCGATCTGCTGGCGCAGCACCGACCGTGCGCTGGTGACCTGGTCGGCCGCGTCGCGCACCGCATCGATCACGGCAGCGTTGTAGCTTTCGATGGCCACGTCGAGGTCAGCCGCCTTGCCGCGCAAATTGGCGCGCAGTTTTTCACCCTCGAAAATTGGCAGGCGGACGGCGGGTCCGACACCCCCCTGCTGGCTGCCGGAGCGCAGCAAGGTGTCGAAGCCGATACTCTGGAAGCCGGCGAAAGCCACCAGATTGATGTTCGGATAAAACTGCGCCTTGGCGTTCTTCACATCGCTGGCGGCCGCCTCGACACGCCAGCGCGCCGCAGCGACATCGGCGCGGCGGCCCAGCAGGTCAGCCGGAATCACAGACTGGATAGCTATCGTTTTAATAGCCATCAGCTCAGGTGGTGTAAAGGTTTTAGTCACATTTGGCTCAGAAACCAATGCGTCCAGCGCGTGTCGCGTCAGCGTAATCTGCTCACGCACTGCCTCGATTTGCTGACGCGCCTCAGGCAGGCTGCCCTCGCTTTGTCGCAGCTCCAGATGCGTATCGAGGCCGGCCGATAGCCGGTCCCGAACCAGCTTGAATGTTTCCTCTCGCTGCGCCAGCGTGCGCTGCGCCACGGCAAGCTGGCCTGACAAGCGGGCCCACTGGACGTAGCCGCGCGCCACGTTGCTGGCCAGCAGCACGCGCGCCGCCTGCGCATCGGCGGCGGCGGCATTGGCGGAGCCGATCGCCGCATCGAGCGCAGCGCGGTTCTTGCCGAAAAAGTCGAGCTCCCAACTGCCGTTGAGCTGTAGCGTGCCACTTTCCTGGATCGAACCTCCGAGCGGCGGTGGGTAGATGAAGTTGTTGCTGAATTTCTGGCGCGTGAGATCCAGCGATCCATTGATCTGCGGCCTGCCTGCCGCAGCGGCAACAGCTGTCAAGGCTTGGGCGCGTGCCAGGCGGCCACCCGCGATTTGCAGATTCGGATTGCCCTTGAGTGCCCGCTCAATCAGCTCGTTCAACTGCGGGTCACCAAGCGCCTGCCACCAACGGCTGTCGACGTCGGACACGGTGGCGTCACCCGCCACCAAGCCAAGGGACGGCGCATCGCGCAGGGCGGCGCGCGGGCCGAGGTCCGACATGTCGGCACAGCCGGCCAGTGCGAGTAACACGACAATGCTCGCACCAGTCGTCGCCCGCCGCATCATCGGCCGCACACGGCGCCGCGAATACTCAGGATGAACTCGTTTCATTTTTTTCTCCACGCACCGCCATCGTCTGGGCGTTGTCGAGGATGCGACGCAGGTAGATCTTGAGTTCGACCAACTCCTCAGGGCTGAACCCGGCCAGATGCTGGTTCAGCACCCGGCACAGCACGTGCGGCACTTCCTGCGCGGCAACGTGACCTTCTTCGGTCAGCTCGATGTTGACCACGCGCCGGTCGGCCAACGAGCGAACGCGTCGGCACAGACCCTTGGCTTCCAGACGGTCGAGCAGTCGCGTCATGGCACCGGTGTCGAGTTGGCACTCACGCGCCAGCTCGGCGACTGTGGTGGCCTGTCCCTTGTGCAGTTTGTGCAACGGTTTCCATTGCGGATAAGTCGGGCTGCCCGGCTCACCGGTGGTGCCGCGCTCGATCGACTGGCCCAACGATGTAACGATGCGGTGCATCAGGTACCCGATGCTGTCTTCGAAGCAATAGCTCTTGGCGTCATAAAGCGCGCTCTCAACAGAAGGCACGGCGGTGGGCATGGATGCTGGTTTTTCCGGGATGCTCATGGCTGCGAATAATATTTGCCGAGGCAATTACTGTCAAGGCTGTCTTTGAGAAGGCAGCGTTCTGTAGAATTCGCCAATGGCCGATTCTTCCCTCTTGTCATCGCGCGTTCCGCCCAAAGGCTCACCTAAATCACTCTCGGGATTGCGGCCTTTCTTGCGCCCCTATCGGCTCCAGATCGGGCTGGCCGGCTTGTTTCTCGTCCTGGCTGCGGTCACGACATTGTTTTTCCCACTCGCGCTGCGCAGCCTGATCGACGGCGGCCTGGTCACCGCCGACAAGGGAGCGCAAGTGATGGGGCTGCGCCAGCACTTTCTGGCACTGTTCGGGGTGGCGGTCGCACTCGGGGTGTTTTCGGCCGCGCGCTTTTACACCGTCAGCTGGCTTGGCGAGCGTGTCACGGCCGACCTGCGCAACGCGGTCTATGCACAGGTGCTGCGCCAGAGCCCGGTGTTTTTCGAAACCACGCAGACCGGCGAAGTGCTGTCACGACTGACTTCCGACACCACGCTGGTGCAGACCGTAGTGGGCTCCTCACTCAGCATGGGGCTGCGCAACGCGGTGATGGGCGTGGGCGCGTTGGCCATATTGGTCTGGACCAATCCCTATGTGATGACGCAGGTCCTGCTGATCCTTGTGCTGGTAGTCGTGCCCAGCATGTGGTTCGGCCGCCGTGTGCGCAAGCTCTCGCGCGCCAGCCAGGACCGTGTGGCCAATTCAAGCGCCATCGCTGCTGAAATCCTCAATGCAATTCCGGTGGTGCAAAGCTACACCGCAGAGGAGCGCGAATCGGCGCGCTTCGATGCCTCCACCGATGACGCCTTTCACACCGCCGTGCGTCGCAGCAAGGCGCGGGCGGTGCTGGTGGCGTTCATCATCATCGCCACCTCGGCCGCGCTGCTGTGGGGCCTGTACCAGGGCACCGAGGCGGTGCTGCGCGGCGACATTAGCGCAGGTCACCTGGGTCAAACCGTGCTCTACGTGATCATCCTGGCGAGCGCGGCTGCGGTGCTGGGAGAAGTCTACGGCGACCTTTTGCGCGCGGCTGGCGCGACCGAGCGTCTGATGGATCTGCTGCATGCCAAGTCGGCCATCGTTTCACCACAAAATCCGGCTGTAACTTCTGTCCCGACTGCCGGAAGCGCTATCAATTTCGAAGCAATCACATTTCATTACCCGTCGCGCCCCGCCACCCCTGCGCTGCGCGATTTCAGCCTCCGAGTGACGCCCGGAGAGACCGTGGCGCTGGTGGGAGCCAGCGGGGCTGGAAAAAGTACGGTGTTTCAACTGCTCTTGCGCTACTACGACCCTCAGGCCGGTCGTCTGCTGCTCGATGGCACACCGCTCGCCGCGTTGTCGCTCACGGACCTGCGCGACCGCATCGGCCTGGTGCCGCAGGACGCCGTCATTTTTTCCGCCAGCGCCTTCGACAACATCCGCTATGGCCGCCCAGACGCCAGCGCCGATGAGGTTTATGCGGCCGCGCATGGTGCGTTCGCCGACGAGTTCCTCAAGGACCTGCCCGAGGGCTACGACACGTTTCTGGGCGAGCGCGGCGTGCGGCTCTCGGGTGGCCAGCGTCAGCGCATCGCGATCGCGCGCGCCATGCTCAAGAATCCGCCGCTGCTGTTGCTCGACGAAGCCACCAGCGCGCTGGACGCCGAGAGCGAACGCATGGTGCAGGCGGCACTTGAATCGGCCATAGTTGGGCGCACCACGCTGGTCATTGCGCACCGCCTCGCCACCGTGCAAAAGGCGAACCGCATCGTGGTGCTGGAGCATGGGGTCATCGTCGAACAAGGCACCCATGGCTCGCTGGTGGCGCAGGGAGGGGTCTATGCGCAACTGGCCGCGTTGCAGTTCGTGGCCTAAGCCACACTCCAGGCGTGAGCGCTTCGGACGCTACTGCAACGTTTCTTTCAACGCCGGCGACACGGGCAGCGACAGCACTGCAATGCCCTCGTCCAGCAACCCCGCAGCCTGCTCAGGCGTGGCGCGGCCGCGAATCCCACGCTCTGATGTTTCCCCGTAATGGATCTTGCGCGCCTCTTCGGCAAAGCGTTCGCCCACGTCCTCGGTCTGGGCCATCACAGCACGCACAGCGCCCATCCAGCGCGCTTCTAGGGAAGACTCCAGGGGTGGAGTGGCCAGTGTCGCACTAGGTTTTGGATGAGCGCCGAGATTCAGACGCGGCGCCGCCAGTAACTTGGTGATGGTGATGTCGCCGCACATCGGACATTCAACCAGTCCGCTCGCCAATTGCGTGTCAAACGCCTCGTTGGAAGAAAACCAGCCTTCAAAACGGTGACCGTGCGCGCACCGCAGGTTGAGAACCTTCATGCGCGGATTATCCGCTGAGGCCAGAGGCCGGGGCGCATTGCCACTCGAGTGCCCATGCGCCCGAGACAACGTTTTGCAACCACAGCGCGCAAGTGAGTGTCTTGGCGTCAGTCACCGTGCCGTCTCGGCACCACGCGAACAGTTCGTCGCTGCTGGCCGAGAACACATCCAGAAACTCACCGGCATCGAGCTTGCGCGTGCCAGCCGCAAGACCCCGCGCGAAGTAGATATGAATAATCTCGGTCGAGTACGCCACTGCCAGATGCATGGCGCCGGCATGCGCCCATTCCTGCGCGCGGTAGCCTGTTTCTTCCAGCAATTCACGCTGGCCGCAAGCCAATGGGTCTTCTCCCGGGTCGAGCTTGCCCGCCGGAAACTCGATCATCACGCGCCTGACCGGGTAGCGATACTGGCGCTCCAGCACCACACCCCCGTCGTCCAGCAGCGGAATCACCACAACGGCCCCGGGGTGCACGACATATTCACGACTGGCGCTTTTGCCGTCGGGTAGGCGGACCGTATCACGCATGACGCGGAGAAAATGGCCATTGCACAGGAGCCGGCTGGCCGTCCCGTGCTCTTTGAGGTGCGCGTCAGCCACGATGCTTGAGCAGATAGCGCCAGATAAAGCCCGGGAAGGCCAACACCAGAAAGAGCGCCGCTGTCACGGCATAAAACTCCCACCCTTGAGGGGCGATCTGCCCGACACGGCGCTCGAACAGCAAACCGACGCCACCGGAGAGAAAGTACAACATCACGAGCTCGCCCAACCGCATGGCCAGTGATTTGACGCGCGTCGGCAATGCGATCACGGCCATCAAGCGCTCGTTGATAAACGGCAGATTGGCGGCTGCCAGCGCTACCAGCAATACGACCCAGACCGATGCGTTTTGGGACACGCCGATACGATCAGTTGGCCAGCGTGGCCACGATAGCTTGTGCGCACAGCGTCATGAGGCCGCCGGGCACGAGGCCCAAGATCAGGATCAGCGCACCGTTGACCGTGAGCACAAACCGGATGTCGCGCGGCGCGGCCACAGTCGTGGCCGTGAGCGGCCGATCAAAGTACATCACCTTGATGACGCGCAGATAGTAGAAGGCGCCGACCAGCGACATGATGATCGCGAACACCGCCAGCACAATATAGGGCGCCTGCCCCGATGCGATCAGCGCCTGCAGCACTGCCAGCTTGGCATAGAAGCCGACCAGCGGCGGCATACCGGTGAGCGACAGCATGGTGATGGCCATCACGCCGGCATACAACGGGCTGCGCTGGTTGAGGCCGGCGAGATCGGAAATCTCTTCGCTCTCGAAGCCGTCCCGCGCCAGCAACAGGATGATGCCGAAGCTCGCCAATGTAGTCAACACGTAGGTCACGACATAAAACATCGACGCGCTGTAGGCGAACTGTGCGTTGTAGCTGCTGCCGCCGACCACGCCCGCGACCAGGCCGAGCAGTACGTAACCCATGTGCGAAATGGTCGAATACGCCAGCATGCGCTTGAGGTTGGTCTGCGCGATGGCGGCCAGGTTACCCACCAGCAGCGATGCCACGGCCAGCACGGCCAGCATCTGCTGCCAGTCGATCGCCAGCGGCAGCATGCCTTCCACCAGCAGGCGGATGATGATGGCAAAGCCCGCCAGTTCGGGGGCCGCGGCAATCAGCAACGTGACCACCGTTGGCGCACCTTCACAGCACCTGGTGGTTCACGTTGCGGCTTGCAATCGCCTTGAACACTTCATTGATGTCGAGCGATCCGGTGGCGCCATACATCATCGACAGGCCGTACAGGAGGAAGCCGCTGGCCAGCGCCCCGAGCACGAAATATTTCATAGCCGCCTCGCTTGCCACCGCGCTGTCGCGCCGAAGCGCCACTAGTGCATAGCTTGGGAGCGACAGCAATTCGAGCCCCAGATAGATCAGCAGGAAGTTGCTGGCCGAGATCATCACGAAAATGCCCAGCAGCATGAACATGCTCAGCGTGAACAATTCACCGCCGCTCGACAGCATCTTGCGATCGGCCGCGTAGGGACGCCCGTAAATCAGGCTGACCGCCACCGCAACGGCCGCGAAGCACTTGAGCCAGTTTCCCATCGGGTCGCTCACGACCATGCCGCCGAAGCCGTAAAGGGTCTTGCCACCCGTCGCGTTGTAACCCGTCAGCACCGCAACGACGACGAGCGTCAGGATGGTGAGGATGTAAGTGTGGGTGCGCTGCCGGCTGGTCACCGACAGATCGATCAGGGCGACGATGCAGGCCATGACCAGCAGCACCAACTCCGGGTAGATCGTGATCCAGCTGAGTTTGTCAATCATCTCGTTTTCTACTTCAGGGCAGCTTGGAAATTGCCACTTGTTGCAGCAGGTTCGTGACGGATGCGTTCATGGCATCGGTGAAGGGTTTGGGATACAGCCCCAACCAGAGCACGGCAATCGCCAGCACGGCCAGCATCAAATATTCGCGGGCATTGATCTCCGTCATCTTCTGGACATGGACGTTGCCCACCGGGCCCAGATAGACGCGCTTGTACAGCCAGAGCGAGTACGAAGCGCCCCAGATCAACGCTGTGGCGACGCCCAGCCCAATCCAGAAATCGACCTTGACCGAGGCCAGGATAACCATCCACTCGCCGACGAAGCCGGAAGTTCCTGGCAGGCCGCAATTGGCCATCGCAAAGAACAGGACGAACGCGGCGAACCGCGGCATCTTGTTGATCACGCCGCCGTAGTCGGCGATCTGGCGCGTATGAAGACGGTCGTAGAGCACGCCGATGCAAAGGAACATGGCGGCTGAGACGAAACCGTGTGAAATCATCTGCACGATGCCACCAGCCACCCCGAGTTCGCTGAACACGAAGAAGCCAAGAGTGACAAAACCCATGTGCGCCACCGACGAGTACGCCACCAGTTTTTTCATGTCTTTCTGGACGATGGCGACCAAGCCGACGTAGACGATCGCAATCAGCGAAATAGCGATCATCAACCACGCCCACTCGCGCGCTGCATCTGGCGCGATCGGCATTGAAAAACGCAAGAAGCCATAGGCGCCGAGCTTGAGCATCGTTGCCGCCAACACGACGGAGCCCGCCGTCGGTGCTTCGACGTGCGCGTCGGGCAGCCAAGTGTGCACGGGCCACATCGGAACCTTGACCGCAAACGCGGCAAAGAATGCAAAAAACACGACCGTCTGGGCTGTCTCACCGAGGGGAAGCCGGTGCCAAGTGGCAATGTCTGAACTGCCGCCAGCGGCATTGTAGAGATAGATCAGCGCCACCAGCATCAGGAACGAGCCCAGCAGCGTGTAGAGGAAGAACTTGAAGGCCGCGTAAATCTTGTTTGGACCGCCCCAGACACCGATGATCAGGTACATCGGGATCAAGGTGGCTTCGAAGAACACGTAAAAAAGGAAACCGTCAAGCGCCGAAAAGACACCGATCATGATGCCCGACAGGATCAAGAACGCGGCCATGTACTGATTGACCCGCTCGGTAATCACCTGCCATGCGGAGATCACGGCAATCACGGTAATGAACGCCGTCAGCAGAACCAGCCACAGCGACAGGCCATCGACGCCGACGTGATAGTGGATGTTCAAATGCTCGACCCAGCTGACCGTCTCGACGAACTGCATGGCTGCAGTGCCATTCTGGAAGCCGAGATAGACCAGCACAGTGATCAGGAAGCTCACCATGGAGCCAACGAGGGCAGCCCAACGCACGCCCACAGCTTGCTCGTCCCGGCCGAACAGAAGCAACACGGCACCCAACACAATCGGCACCCAGATGGCAAGGCTCAACAAACCCATTTTTCTTTTTCCCCGGCTAAGCCGCTTATCTGTTGAACCAGACGAAATATGTCATGAGCACAAACACACCGAGCAACATGGCAAAGGCGTAGTGATAGATATAGCCCGTTTGCATCCAGCGCATCGCGCCAGCGATGCGCCCGATCAGCTTCCACGAGCCATTGACTACAGCGCCGTCGATCAAGCCCTGATCGCCGACTTTCCATAAACCGGTACCCAGCCCCCGTACACCCCGCATCACGATGTTTTCGCTGATCCAGTCAAGGTAGTACTTGTTGTCGAGCAAGCGATAGAGCGGCCCGAACGCGCGTTTGATAGCCGCGGGCACTGCCGGATTAATCAGATACATGTACCAGGGCAACACCACACCCGCCACGGCCAGCCACAAAGCGGGAGTTGTCCCGCTGTGCAAAGCCATGGCCAGCGGGCCATGGAACGCCTCTGCGAGCTCCTTCATCACGGGATGATCGGCGCTCACAAAAATAGCGTTACCAAAAAAGTCGCCATACAGCATCGGCTGAATGGTCAGATAACCAATCACCACCGAAGGAATGGCAAGCAGCACCAGCGGTAGCCACATCACCCAAGAGGTCTCGCGCGGCCTAGAGTGCTTGCCGTGGTCGTGATGCGCGTCGGCAGTCGGCGCTTCGTGTGCGGCATGCGAGTGCGGATCCTGGTCGTAGCGCTCCGGCCCGTGGAACACGAGGAAGTACAACCGGAATGAATAAAACGCCGTCACAAAAACCCCGCCCAAGACCGCCCAATAGGCGAATCCGGCGCCCGCCAGATGACTTACATGCACTGCTTCAATGATGCTTTCCTTTGAGTAGAAGCCTGAGAAGAACGGCGTACCGATCAGGGCCAGCGATCCGATCAGAAAGGTGATGCAGGTGATCGGCATGTACTTGCGCAAACCACCCATCCAGCGGATGTCCTGGTTGTGATGCATGACGATGATCACCGAACCGGCGCCAAGGAACAGCAGCGCCTTGAAGAAAGCGTGCGTCATCAGGTGAAACACGCCGGCCGAGTATGCTGACGCGCCGAGCGCCACCGCCATGTACCCCAGTTGCGAAATCGTCGAGTAGGCAATTACGCGTTTGATGTCGTTCTGGATGATGCCCAGGAATCCCATGAACAAGGCAGTAATGGCGCCGATCACGAGTACAAACGACAGGGCTGTGTCGCTCATTTCAAACAGCGGCGACATACGTGCCACCATGAAAATCCCGGCCGTGACCATGGTGGCCGCGTGGATCAACGCCGAGATGGGGGTCGGGCCCTCCATTGAGTCGGGCAGCCAGATATGCAGTGGAAACTGGGCGCTCTTGGCCATCGCGCCGACGAATAGGCAGATGCAGATCACGGTGATCAGCATCCAGTCGGTACCCGGAAAGCCCAATGCAGCCAGGGCGTCCTTCTGGGCAAATATCTCACCGTAGTTCAGCGTGCCCGCGAAGGCGAGCACCAACGCGATGCCGACAATGAATCCAACGTCGCCAACCCGATTCACCAGAAAGGCCTTGAGACTGGCGAAGATCGCGCTGGGCCTGTCATACCAGAATCCGATCAGCAAATACGACATCAGGCCAACCGCTTCCCAGCCGAAAAACAACTGGAGCAGGTTGTTGCTCATCACGAGCATCAACATGGAGAAGGTAAAGAGCGAGATGTACGAAAAAAAGCGGTCGTAGCCCGGATCTTCGTCCATGTAGCCAACGGTGTAGACATGAACCATCAGCGAGACGAAGCTCACCACGCACATCATCATGGCGGTCAGGCCGTCGATCAGGAAGCCGACCTCCATCTTGATGCCCCCGACCACCATCCACTGGTAAATCGTGGCGTCGAAATGGGCCCCATCGACCACAACGCTTTGCAGCGTCATCGATGAGATGATAAACGCGACCAGCATGCCCAGAATGGTGAGCGAGTGCGTGACGCGGCGCCCGATGTAGTTGCCGCCTAACCGGGTCCCGAACAGACCCGTCACCACGGACGCTGCCAAGGGGGCCAGCGGTACCATCAGCAATGTGGATGCAGAAAGCGTTGAACTCATGCGATTTTTCTTTTCAAGGGCTTCCGTGAAGTCAGCGAAGCCTTGGGGGTCAACCCTTTAGCGAATCGAGTTCATCGATGTTGATGTTCGACTTGTTGCGAAACAGCAGCACCAACAAAGCGAGGCCGATGGCCGCCTCGGCGGCAGCGACTGTCAGAATGAAGAACACGAAAATCTGTCCGTGCATGTCGCCGAGGTAATACGAGAAGGCGACAAAATTCATGTTCACGGAAAGCAGCATCAACTCGATCGCCATCAGCAAGACGATCAGGTTCTTCCGGTTGAGGAAGATTCCGATCACCGAAAGCGCGAAAAGCATGGCTCCGAGCGCAAGAAAATGTCCAAGCGTCAGTGTCATGCGTTCTTCTCCGGAGCGGCAGGAGTTTCCTCGGCCAGCGGTCGCGCGGCCTGCGTGACCGGCATCTTGACGAGGCGGACCCGATCACGGGCCTTAACGCGAACCTGTTCAGAGGCGTCGATGGCCTTGTTGTCCTTGCGCGTGCGCAGTGTCAGAGCAATGGCCGCAATGATCGCCACCAGCAAGATCACTGCCGCGATCTGGACCGGGTAGAGGTACACCGAATAAAGCAACTTCCCCAATTCCAGCGTGTTGGAACTGTCGGCTGCGGCGTTTGCCGCGTGTGGCACCTCGCTCAGGCGAAAGCCCCCCAACAGGACCGCCGCCATTTCGAGCGCGATCAGCGCGCCAAAGCCTGCGGCCAGTGGAAAGTGCCTCCAAAAGTCGCGCTGCAAGCTGTCCATGTCAACGTCCAGCATCATCACGACGAACAAAAAGAGCACCATCACGGCGCCGACGTAAACCAGCACGAGCACGATGGCGAGAAATTCTGCCCCTTGCATCATCCAGATTGCGGATGCCTGGAAAAAGGTGAGCACCAAATACAACACCGCATAAACAGGGTTGCGTGCAGTAATGACACGAAACGCCGCGAATAGCAGCACCGCAGCAAATAGATAGAAGAGTCCGGTCTTGACGTCCATGGATCGAATTGGTTGGGGCCGTTGCCGCTTCAGCGGTACTTGGCGTCGGCCGCCTTGGCGGCAGCGATTTCGGGCTCGTAGCGATCGCCGACGGCCAGAAGCATTTCCTTCGTGAAGTACAAATCACCGCGCTTTTCGCCGTGGTATTCAAGAATATGCGTCTCCACGATGGAATCGACTGGGCAACTCTCCTCGCAAAATCCACAAAAAATGCACTTTGTCAGGTCGATGTCGTAGCGCGTGGTGCGGCGCGACCCATCGTCACGCACGTCCGATTCGATGGTAATAGCCAAGGCCGGGCACACGGCCTCGCACAGCTTGCACGCAATGCAGCGCTCTTCACCGTTCTCATAGCGGCGCAAGGCATGCAAACCGCGGAAGCGGGGTGACAACGGGGTCTTTTCTTCCGGAAATTGAACCGTGATTTTTCGGCTGAACGCGTACTTCCCCGTCACCGCCAAGCCCTTGAACAACTCGACCAGCATGAAGCTGGATAGAAAATCCTTCAGCGAGAACGGCGACACCGAGGTACGGTGAACCGGGGCACTGGCAGTGTGCGCAGACATGGCGACTCCAGTCATTTCCAAATATTTAGCGGCGTCTGCATCCAGGCCGCGATCACAACTAGCCACACCAGTGTGACCGGGATGAATATCTTCCAGCCCAACCGCATGATCTGGTCATAGCGAAAGCGTGGGAAGGTGGAACGAACCCATAAGAACACGGTAACGACCGCGAAGGTCTTGACACCAAGCCAGATCCAGCCAGGGATGAATGACAGGAAATCGAACGGGGGTAGCCAGCCGCCCAAAAACATGACAACGGCCAGAATCGAGACCAGCCACATATTGGCGTACTCGGCCAAGAAAAACATCGCGAAACTCATGCCCGAATACTCGACCATGTGGCCAGCCACGATTTCCGACTCCCCCTCGACCACGTCGAATGGATGTCGATTGGTTTCAGCCATGCCCGAAATAAAATACACGAAAAAGATCGGCAGCAGTGGCAACCAGTTCCAGGACAGGACACCCATTCCCATCGAGGCGAAATGACCCTTGCCCTGCCCCATTACGATGTCTGTCATGTTCAGGCTGGCCGACACCAGGAGCACGATGACATAACAAAACCCCATTGCGATTTCGTAGCTGACCATCTGCGCCGTGGCGCGTAGCGCGCCGATAAACGCGTACTTGGAGTTCGAGGCCCAGCCGGCAATGATGACGCCGTAAACCTCCAATGAGGTAATGGCTATCACGAACAGCAAGCCAGCGTTGATGTTGGCCAAAGCCACATCCGGGCCGAACGGAATCACAGCCCACGCGACCAGCGCCGGCATGATCGTCATCACCGGCCCGAGTAGAAACAGGCTCTTGTTGGCGACCGTCGGAAGGATGATCTCCTTGGTCAACAACTTCAGGGCATCGGCGATGGGCTGCAATAACCCCGAGGGGCCAATGCGGTTGGGACCGACGCGAACCTGCGTGAAGCCAATGGCCTTTCGCTCCCAGAGCGTCAGGTAGGCCACGCACAACATCAAGGGAATCAGCACCGCGATGATCTTGATCAGACCCCAGATCACCGGCCAGCCGACCGACGACCACCAACCGGCACCGACCAATCCCTGACCCCACGCGTTGAAAGCGTCAATCATGATGGGAGCACCCCAATTGCTTCGGTGGAAGCCACATCGCCGACGCGTGCGTCAGCTGTCAACTGCAAAGACGTCGCGCGACGCACGATCGAGTCAAGTTGATAGATGGTGGCGACTGCCGGCGGCGGATGTGCACCGGCGCTTGCAACCGGAATGACCTGAGTTGCATTGCTGAGCTTCTCTGCTGGCACAGCAGCACCCTGCGCATCCACGCTGCCCCAGACGCCGGCCAGCACCTCGTTGGCCGATTCAAACCCAAAGCCATGCAGACCCAGCATATTGGCCAGCACGCGCAAAACCTTCCACGCGGGGCGGGTTTCACCCAGCGGCTTGGCGACGGCATGAAAGCTTTGAACGCGTCCTTCTGCACTGACAAACGTGCCCGGCGTTTCGGTGAAAGGAGCAATCGGCAACAGCACGTCGCTGAATTCAAGGTTGGCCTTGAAAGGACTGAGCGTGACAACCATCTGCGCGCCGGAAAGTGCGGTCGCCGCTGCAACACCCGCAGCAGAATCGAACACCGGTTCCGTGTTGAGCAGCAGCGCCGCCTTGAGCCCGCCTGCCAGCATGCGCCCCGCATCGAGGCCCTCGCTGCCCGGAACTGCGCCGACCCATTGGGCACCCACGGTGTTCGCGGCTTCCGTCAGGAAGCCGACGCTGGCACCCGTTTGGGCGCCAATCCAATTGGCCAGCGCCAGCAGCGTGCTCGCCTGCGCATGATGCGCCGCAGCGTTGCCAAGCAGCACTGCCTTGCGCTCGCCACCGAGCAAAGATGCGGCAACCGCGTGCGCCATGGTGCCCGGTGCTTCCGCGCGAGCCAGAGGCGGCGGTGCCCCGGTGGTTTGTGAAATGGCACAAGCAATTTCTGCAAGTGCCTCAACCCACTGTGCAGGATCGATTCGGACTGCATGAGCGACCGGCATGGCCCACGCGCCGGTATTGGACATCAGCGCGGGTGACGTCAGTGCGCTGACGACGCCACCGCCCTTGCGAACCGCCTGGCGAATGCGTTGCGCAAAGAGCGGATGATCTTTGCGTAGATTCGAGCCAACCACCAGTACCCGCTGCAACAACGAGAGCGCAGCATTGGATGTGCCGAGCCAGCGCACACCTTCGAAGGCCGCAAACTCTGCATTGCGCAAGCGATAGTCGATGTTGTTGCTACCCAGTCCACGCGTCAGCAGGTTCGCCAGGTGAAGTTCTTCCAGCGTACTGTGTGGGCTGACCAGGGTGCCGATGCTGCTAGGCCCATGCTCGGCCGAGACGTCCTTCAAGCCATTGGCCACGTATTCAAGCGCAGTCTGCCAGTCGACTTGCTGCCACTGGCCACCCTGCTTGAGCATCGGCTGCGTCAGCCGTTCCGGACTATTGAGCGCCTCATACGAAAAGCGTTCGCGATCTGCGATCCAGCACTCGTTGACGTCTTCGTTCTCCAGCGGCACCACGCGCATCACGCGCCCGTTCTTAACCTGCACGATGATGTTGGTGCCGGTCGAGTCGTGCGGTGCAACCGATTTGCGGCGTGACAGTTCCCAGGTACGCGCACTGTAGCGAAAGGGCTTGCTGGTGAGGGCGCCGACCGGGCAGATGTCGATCATGTTGCCGGAAAGCTCGGAGTCGACCGTCTCTCCGATAAAGGCCTCAATCTCGGCGTGCTCGCCGCGATGCGACATGCCCAGTTCCATGACTCCGCCCACTTCCTGGCCGAAACGAATGCAGCGCGTACAGTGGATGCAACGCGTCATTTCTTCCATGCTGATGAGCGGACCCACATCCTTGTGGAGAACGACGCGCTTTTCTTCTTCGTAGCGCGAGCCAGACGCCCCGTACCCTACCGCCAAATCCTGCAACTGGCATTCGCCGCCCTGATCGCAGATCGGGCAATCGAGCGGATGGTTGATCAGCAGGAATTCCATCACCGACTTTTGAGCCTGGATCGCCCTGGCACTCTTGGTGCGAACGATCATGCCTTGCGTCACCGGAGTAGCGCAGGCTGGCATCGGCTTGGGGGCCTTTTCGATGTCCACCAGGCACATTCGACAATTGGCCGCGATGCTGAGTTTTTTGTGATAGCAGAAGTGCGGAATGTAGGTGCCAGCCTTGTCCGCGGCATGCATCACCATGCTGCCTTCAGCCACTTCTACCTTCATGCCGTCGAGTTCGATTTCAACCATATGTGTCTCTAACGCTCAGCCTTGGCGGTAACCTTGGAAAGATCGCCCTGGATCAGCGCCTCGAATTCGTGACGGAAGTGTTTGATCATCGCGCGCACCGGCATCGCCGCCGCGTCGCCCAGCGCGCAGATGGTGCGACCTTGGATGTTATCCGCCAGCGAATTGAGCAGATCCATGTCGGACTGACGGCCCTTGCCGGTGTGAATGCGATCCACGATGCGCCAGAGCCAGCCGGTGCCTTCACGGCACGGCGTGCACTGGCCACAGGACTCATGCATGTAGAAGTACGACAGGCGTTTAAGCGATTCGACCATCGAGCGGCTGTCGTCCATCACGATCACGGCACCCGAACCTAACATCGAACCGGCCTTGGCGATGCCGTCGTAGTCCATGGTGGTTTCCATCATGACTGCAGCGGGCAGCACCGGCGCCGACGACCCACCCGGAATCACCGCTTTGAGCTTCCGGCCGTTGCGCACACCGCCAGCCAACTCGAGCAATTTGGAGAACGGGGTGCCGAGCGGAATCTCGTAGTTGCCAGGCAACTCCACGTCGCCGCTCACAGAGAAAATCTTGGTGCCGCCATTGTTGGGTTTGCCACACTCCAGGAACGCCGGCCCGCCATTGCGGATGATCCATGGCACCGCCGCAAACGTTTCGGTGTTGTTGATCGTCGTCGGCTTGCCATACAAGCCAAAGCTGGCCGGGAACGGCGGCTTGAAGCGCGGCTGGCCCTTCTTGCCTTCGAGCGATTCGAGCAACCCCGTTTCTTCGCCGCAGATATAAGCACCGAAGCCGTGCGCCGCATGCAGTTGAAAGCTGAATCCGCTGCCCAGAATCGCGTCGCCCAGGTAACCAGCGGCACGGGCCTCGCCGAGCGCCTCTTCGAACCGGACATAGGTCTGGAAAATTTCGCCGTGAATGTAGTTGTAGCCGACGCTAATGCCCATCGCATAAGCGGCAATCGCCATACCCTCAATCACAATGTGCGGGTTGTACTCAAGGATGTCACGGTCCTTGCAGGTACCCGGTTCGCCTTCATCCGAATTGCAGACCAGGTACTTCTGCCCCGGAAACTGGCGCGGCATAAAGCTCCACTTGAGTCCAGTCGGGAAGCCCGCGCCACCGCGGCCGCGCAACCCCGAGCTCTTGACCTCGGCGATCACCTGCTCGGGCGTCATGCCTTCGCTCAGGATCTTGCGCAACGCCTGATAGCCGCCGCGGGCTTCGTAGTCAGGCAACCGCCAATTGGTGCCGTCCAGGCCGGCATAGATCTGCGGCGTGATGTGCCGGTCGTGAAAACAAGTCTGGACGCCGGTGGCCTGAAACTGCGACAGCACCTGATCGGGCGACATCATGGGGTCTCCTTCACCGACGCCCGCAGGCCCTCGATCATTTGATCCAGGCTGTCATTGCTCATGAAGCTGCACATGGTCCGATCGTTAACCAGCATCACCGGAGAATCAGCGCAAGCGCCCAGGCACTCGCTCTGCTGCAGCGTAAACAGGCCATCAGCGGTAGTTTCACCCATCTTGATGCCAAGCCTCTTTTCGAGGTGCACCAGTGCCGTCATCCCATCGCGCAATTGGCACGGCAGGTTGGTGCAGACGTTCAGCTTGAACTTGCCCACCGGTTGCTGGTTGTACATGTTGTAGAAGGTCGTCACTTCGTGCACCGCGATTGCAGGCATCTCCAGGTACGCGGCGACATCGCGCTCGCGCTGGAGGCTGACATAGCCTTCATCCTGTTGCACGATTGCCAGACACGCCATCACTGCCGACTGCTTCTGCGCCACAGGGTATTTGGCGGTTTCACGGGAAAAACGATCCAGCGTAGCCGCCGAGAATGGCGGGACGCGATCTGCTATAGCGTCGGGATTCATACACTCGTTCACCTGTCAATTTCACCGAAAACGATGTCCATGGTGCCGATCAGCGCCACGGCGTCGGAAATCATGTGGCCGCGCGCCATTTCATCGAGCGCGGCAAGATGTGGGAAGCCTGCCGCGCGAATCTTGACGCGATAGGGTTTGTTCGCGCCATCGCTCACGATATAAATACCAAACTCGCCCTTCGGATGCTCGACTGCGGCGTACGCCTCACCCTCGGGCACATGGAAGCCCTCAGTGAAGAGTTTGAAATGGTGGATCAACTCCTCCATGTTCGACTTCATCAACTCGCGTGGCGGCGCCGCAACCTTGTAGTTGTCAATGATCACCGGGCCCGCATTGGCCCGCAGCCATGCTGAACACTGCTGCATGATCCGGTTGGACTGGCGCATCTCTTCAATCCGCACGAGGTAGCGGTCATAGCAGTCGCCCGTCTTGCCGACCGGGACGTCGAAATCGATCTGGTCATAGATCTCATAGGGCTGCTTCTTGCGCAGGTCCCACGCAACGCCCGAGCCGCGCAGCATCGGGCCCGTGAATCCCAGATTCAACGCGCGCTCCGGCGCCACGACACCTATGCCCACCGTACGTTGTTTCCAGATGCGGTTGTCGGTGAGCAAGGTTTCGTACTCGTCGACCATTTTGGGGAAACGCTTGGAAAAATCATCGATGAAGTCGAGCAAGGACCCCTGCCGATTTTCATTCAGCCGCTCGATGGCCTTCGCATTTTTGATCTTGCTGACCTTGTACTGCGGCATGGTGTCGGGCATGTCGCGGTAGACGCCGCCAGGACGAAAGTATGCCGCGTGCATGCGCGCACCCGACACCGCCTCGTACATGTCGAACAGATCTTCACGCTCGCGGAAACAGTAAATGAGCATGTTCATCGCGCCGCAGTCGAGGCCATGCGCCCCGAGCCACAACAGATGGTTGAGTAGCCGAGTGATCTCCGAAAACATGACTCGGATGTATTGCGCGCGTAACGGCACCTCAATGCCCATGAGCCGCTCGATCGCGAGGCAATAGGCGTGCTCGTTGCTCATCATCGAAACGTAGTCGAGCCGGTCCATATACGGCAACGACTGGATGTAGGTCCGTGATTCCGCCAGCTTTTCCGTCGCCCGATGCAACAGCCCGATGTGTGGGTCGGCACGCTGGATGACCTCGCCATCAAGCTCGAGCACCAGACGCAGCACACCGTGCGCAGCAGGATGCTGGGGTCCAAAATTGAGGGTGTAGTTCTTGATTTCGGCCATCAGGCCTCCCGCAGGCCGGCCCGAAGGGCACGCCTCGCCCTCTCTGGAGGCAGTAAATACACGATGTGATGAACGTGGCAGCTCATGTCAATGCAAGCCGGCGTAGTTGTCTTCGCGGATGATGCGCGGTGTGATCTCACGCGGCTCAATGGAGACCGGCTGGTAGATTACGCGCCTCTGCTCTGCGTCGTAGCGCATTTCGACATGTCCCGACACCGGAAAATCCTTTCGAAACGGATGGCCGATGAAGCCGTAGTCGGTCAGGATACGGCGCAGGTCGTCGTGACCCTCGAACACGATGCCGTACAGATCGAACGCCTCACGCTCGAACCAGTTGGCTGCACTCCACACGGTTGTGAGAGAGCCGACGACGGGCAAATCTTCGTTCGGTGCAAAAACTTTGAGGCGTACACGTTGATTAAGGCTCACCGACAGCAAGTGCGAGACCACGCAAAAGCGCTCCCCCTCCCATGCACCGTCGCCATAGTCGGAGTAATCCACGCCGCACAGATCGATCAACTGCTCAAAACGGCACCCCGGCGCGTCGCGCAGCTGAAGTGCGCACGCCAGGTAATCAGCGGCAGCCACCACCACCGTTACTTCGCCGTGCGCAAGCAGGGTGCTTTTGGCTTTGTCACCGAGCGCTTGGGCAATAGTGTCGCGCAGAACTTCGGGAGAGATCGCGTAATCGGTCATCATCTGCATCTGTTTCTCAAGCCCGCGCAATCGTATTGGTACGCCGGATCTTCTGCTGAAGCTGGATGATCCCGTAGAGCAGCGCTTCCGCCGTCGGCGGGCAGCCGGGCACATAAACATCGACGGGCACGATCCGGTCGCAGCCACGCACGACCGAATAGCTGTAGTGGTAGTAGCCGCCACCATTGGCGCATGAACCCATCGACAGCACCCAACGCGGTTCGGGCATCTGGTCGTAGACCTTGCGCAGCGCGGGCGCCATCTTGTTGCACAGCGTGCCGGCCACGATCATCAGGTCGGACTGGCGCGGACTCGGGCGAAACAACATGCCCTCCTTGTCATTCCCATTCCAGCGCACCCTTATTCCACTCGTAGATAAAGCCCACGACGAGGATGGCGAGGAAGATCATCATGGCCCAAAAGCCGACGACACCAATCTCCTTGAGCGCAATGGCCCACGGAAAGAGAAACGCAATTTCAAGATCGAACAAGATGAACAAGATGGCCACCAGATAGTAGCGCACGTCGAATTTCATCCGGGCGTCTTCGAACGCCTCGAAGCCGCATTCGTAGGGTGAGTTTTTTTGTACGTCCGGCCGATTCGGCCCAAGGATGTAGCCGAGAAGTTGCGGTACAACACCTACACCGATACCGACCAGTATGAACAGTAGGACCGGGACGTAGGAATCGAGATTCATCTGGGAGTTCTTTGCCGCTTGCCACCGACGGGAATAAATTCCCGCCGGTGATATTTGGTGCCGTCGGCGAGACTCGAACTCGCACAGCTTTCGCCACTACCCCCTCAAGATAGCGTGTCTACCAATTTCACCACGACGGCGGCTTGTTTATGCCCGGATGGCATGAGGAACCTCAACAGGTTTTTGGCTTCCAGGGCAGCATTGAAGTTTACCCTGAAAAAAGAGCTTTTTCAGGGATGACCGACTGGCAAAAGATGCGCGTTACTTGCCAGGAATTTGCGCGGCACCCGAGGCCGGGGCTGCGGACTCGGCCGGCGCGGAGGCCGGGCCCGCACTTGGTGCGATCGGCGATTCACCAGACGGGATTTGCGTCGCGGCAGGTGAAGCGGGGACCGCCGGCGCGGGTGCGGGCGCGACGGTTGCCGCACGTTCGAGCAGGCTGTCACCGCCGGTGGCAGGACGCGCGTGACCAAAATACGCAAGCATCAGCGTCGAAGCAAAGAAAATCGTTGCGAGAACGGCGGTTGCATGCGACAGAAAGTTAGCGCTGCCGCTGGAGCCGAACAGGCTGCCCGCGCTGCCACTGCCAAAGGCCGCGCCCATGTCGGCGCCCTTGCCGTGCTGCATCAGGATCAATCCGATCATGGCAAGCGCGGAAAGCACCTGAACGCCCACCAGAATATTGAGGACGATGTTCATTCGTTGTTACTCCTAATTTGACACCCGCCGAAGCGCACTCAGTGCGCTGCGGCAATGATTTTCAGAAAGTCCAGTGCCTTCAGCGAGGCGCCGCCGATCAGGCCACCATCGATATCGGCTTGCGCCAGCAGCTCGGCGGCATTCGACGCATTCACGCTGCCACCGTAAAGTATCCGAACCTTGTCGGCATTTTGGCCGGCCGTGTGGCGCAGCTGCGCTCGCAACAGCGCATGGACGGCCTGTGCCTGCGCCGGCATTGCGGTCTTCCCGGTGCCGATGGCCCACACCGGCTCATAGGCCACCGCGATTTCCTGGATGCAATGGCCATTGACCTGAATGACCGCCGCCAGTTGGCGCTTGATGACTTCATCAGTCTGACCGGCTTCGTGCTGCGCCAGCGTTTCGCCGACGCACACGATCGGCGTGATTCCCTGGGCGAGCGCCGCGGCCGTCTTGGCTGCGACCACATCATCGGTTTCGCCATGATATTGGCGCCGCTCCGAATGGCCGACGATCACGTAGCGGACGCCGACATCCTTGAGCATCTCGGCCGATTGCTCACCGGTGTACGCTCCTTGCGGGTGTGCCGACACGTCTTGCGCACCCAGCATCAGCACGGAGCCGGCAACGAGCGATTGCACCTGAATCAAATACGGCGCAGGGACGCATACCGTCACCGCGCACGCCGGCGTGCCCATACCTTGCAGCAAAGCGCGTAGCAGCGCCTCGTTACTGGCGAGGTTGCCGTTCATTTTCCAGTTGCCTGCAATCAGTTTTGTCTTCGTCATGACCGCCTTGTCCTCACCACGTCAGCACGATTTTGCCGACGTGCTGGCCCGATTCCATCAGGGTGTGTGCCAGCGCAGCGCCGCTGGGCCGACCGACCGCGGCGAACGTGCTGTGAATCACTGGCTCGATGGCGCCGCTCTCGAGCAGCGGCCAGACCTTATCGCGCAACGCCCTGGCAATCGCGCCCTTGAATGCGATGGGGCGCACCCGCAAGGTCGACCCCGTGACTGTCAGCCGCTTGCGCAGTACCAGCCCGGCGTTAAACTCGCTTTTGACGCCGCCCTGCACCGCGATGATCACCAACCGGCCATCTTCGGCCAGGCATTCGATCTCGCGTGCCACGTAGGAGCCCGCGACCATGTCAAGCACCACGTCGACGCCCTTGCCGCCGGTGAACGTCTTCACCGCTTCGACAAAATCGGCAGTCTTGTAGTTGATGGCGTGATCGGCGCCGAGTTTCAGGCAGGCCTGGCATTTGTCGTCGCTACCGGCCGTCACGATGACCGTTGCGCCGAGCCCCTTGGCAAGCTGGATCGCCGTGACGCCAATGCCACTCGAGCCACCCTGAATCAGCAGCGACTCACCCTTTTGCAGGTGACCGCGATCGAAGACGTTGCTCCAGACGGTGAAGAAGGTCTCGGGCAGCGACGCCGCCTCGACATCACTCCAACCCTTGGGCACCGGCAGGCACTGGGCCACGGGCGCCACGCACAACTGCGCATAGCCACCGCCAGCAACCAGCGCGCAGACGCGATCGCCGATCTTGAAGCCCGCATCGGCCATGGCCCGCGCATCACCGGAGACGACTTCGCCCGCTACCTCCAGACCCGGCAGGTCGGATGCGCCCGCAGGCGCCGGATAGTTGCCAGTGCGCTGTACCACGTCGGGGCGATTCACGCCACTGGCGGCCACACGAATCAGCAGTTCGCCCGCGCCGGCGACTGGCGCCGGGCGCTCCGCCACCTGCAACACCTCAGGAGCGCCGAATGCAGTGATTTCAATGGCTTTCATGATCTTGTCAGGCTCCAGCCCCACCACACGGGCAGAGGCAGCTATCAAACATATAGCATCGACAAAGTGTCGTCTTATTCCAGATGCTCGCCGCGATGCGCGTCGTTCAATGGCAGTTCCGACGGCTGCTGCCCGGCCGCCGAGTCGGTACGCTCCGCCCGCTCGTTGTTGAAGCGCGGTGCGCGCTCGCCACGATCGGATGAACGATCACCGCCCCGGTCACTGCGCTCGCCACGTTCACCACGGTCAGGGCGATCACGCCGCTCACCGCGGTCTTCACGCGGTGAGCGCTCGCTTAATTCCATGCCGGCTGGACGCTCCGTCAGAGCCTTCATCGACAGCTTGATGCGGCCCTTGTCGTCGGTCTCGAGCACCTTGACCTTGACGATCTGGCCTTCGCTCAGGTAGTCGGACACCTTCTCGACGCGTTCGTGGGCGATCTGGCTGATGTGCAACAGGCCGTCCTTGCCGGGCAACAAGTTGATGAGCGCGCCGAAGTCAAGGATCTTGGTGACCGGGCCTTCGTAGATCTTGCCGATTTCGACTTCGGCGGTGATCTGCTCGATGCGCAATTTGGCCGCTTCAGCCTTCTCGGGGTCCGTCGAGGCGATGGTGATGGTGCCGTCTTCGTCAATGTTGATCTGGCAGCCGGTCTCTTCGGTCAGTGCACGGATCACCGAGCCGCCCTTGCCGATCACGTCGCGGATCTTCTCGGGGTTAATCTTCATCGTGAACAGGCGCGGCGCAAAGGTGCTGACTTCCCTGCATGATTTCCTTGGTGATGCCCTGGATCTTGATGTCCATCTGCAGCGCGGTGATGCCGGCCGTGGTGCCCGCCACCTTGAAGTCCATGTCGCCCAAGTGATCTTCATCGCCCAGGATGTCGGTCAGCACGGCGAAGCGATTGTCTTCCTTGATCAGGCCCATGGCGATACCGGCCACGTGCGCCTTCACCGGGACGCCGGCGTCCATCATTGACAGGCAGCCGCCGCAGACCGAAGCCATCGACGACGAGCCATTCGACTCGGTGATCTCGGACACCACACGGATGGTGTAGGGGAACTCTTCCTTGTTCGGCAACACGGCGACCAGGGCGCGCTTGGCCAGGCGGCCATGGCCGATTTCGCGACGCTTGGTCGAGCCCATACGGCCGACTTCGCCGGTGGCGAACGGAGGCATGTTGTAATGGAACAGGAAGCGGTCTTCGTAGTCCCCCATTAGCGCGTCGATGCGTTGCGCGTCACGCTCAGTGCCCAGCGTGGTCACGACCAGCGCCTGGGTTTCACCACGCGTGAACAGGGCCGAGCCGTGGGTGCGCGGCAGCACGGCGTTGCGGATTTCGATCGGGCGCACAGTGCGCGTATCGCGGCCATCAATGCGCGGCTCGCCGGCCAGGATCTGGCCGCGCACGATCTTCGATTCGATGGCGAACAGCAGGTCATTGACCTTGCCGGCGTCGAAGGGTTCACCACTTCCTTTCAGCGACGCCATCACGCTGGCATTGGCTTCGCGCAGTGCTTGAGTGCGAGCCTGCTTGCTACGGATCTGGTAGACCGCGCGCAGTTTTTCTTCGGCCAGGACCCTGACCCTGGCGACAAAAGCTTCGTCTTCGGCCGGCGCTGTCCAGTCCCACACCGGCTTGCCAGCGTCGTGCACCAACTCGTGGATCGCGTTGATCGCAATGCGGGCTTGCTCGTGACCGAAAACGACACCGCCGAGCATCACTTCTTCGCTCAGCTGCTGGGCCTCGGACTCGACCATCAGCACCGCCGCTTCGGTGCCGGACACGATCAGGTCCATCTGCGAATCCTTGCGCGCAGTCTGGCCAGGGTTGAGCACATACTGTCCGTTGATGTAACCCACGCGCGCGGCGCCGATCGGGCCGCTGAACGGAATGCCAGACACCGACAGCGCGGCGCTCACGCCGATCATGGCGGCAATGTCGGCATCGACCTCGGGGTTAAGCGACAGCGTATGAATGACCACATGCACTTCATTCAGGAAACCTTCGGGGAACAGCGGGCGGATCGGGCGGTCGATCAGGCGGCTGGTGAGCGTCTCGTGCTCGCTGGGCTTGGCTTCGCGCTTGAAGAAGCTGCCGGGAATCTTGCCCGCGGCATAGGTCTTTTCGATGTAGTCAACGGTCAGCGGAAAGAAATCCTGGCCGGGCTTGGCTGATTTGGAAGCCACGACCGTTGCCAGAATCACGGTGCCTTCGATGTTCACGACCACAGCGCCGCCCGCCTGGCGAGCGATTTCGCCAGTTTCCATCACGACAGTCTTGTCGCCCCATTGGAATGACTTGGTGGTTTTATTGAAGAGGTTCATGTTTGCTCCTGTGTGGATAACGGAAGGACGCCGAGACGGCGCATTCCGCGGGCGGTTGAAGCGCAGCTCAGAACACGATGCCATTCCAGGGAGACTCGACAGGAGTCCAGGTGGGAATGACACAGCTTTGCTCTGTTTTGCAACTCCGTGGGTGTTCGCGAAGTAAAAAACGCCTGAGCTAGCGGACTAACCCAGGCGTTTTGCATGCGATTTGGCTTACTTGCGCAGACCCAGCTTGGCGATCAGCGCGGTATAGCGCTCCGCACTCTTGGACTTCAGATAGTCGAGCAGCTTGCGACGGCGGCTCACCATGCGCAGCAAACCGCGGCGGCCATGGTGATCCTTGGCGTGGGTCTTGAAGTGCGGCATCAATTCGTTGATGCGGGCCGTGAGAAGGGCGACTTGCACTTCGGGGCTGCCGGTGTCGGTGGCGCTACGGGCGTTGTCTTTGACAACTTCGGCCTTGACGGACGCTGCGATCATGTTGAATTTCCTCGTTCCGGGATGTTTGACTTGCGGTGCGCGCTGGAACTGCATGCACCGTGCGCCTTGCGGCTTAGCCCGAAATTATAGCTCGTATCACGCTGCACACACTCCGCCTCGCTTCGCCCGCCCCTGTCGGGAGCGGCATCTGCGGCCGCGCACAGCCGGTGCCACGCCACGTCACGCTTTTCCGTGCGCTGCCAACCAGATTTTGATGCGTTCGACACCTTGCACCAGCCGATCGGGGTCCTTGGAGGCGAAGCACCAGCGCAGCCAACCCTGCGCCTCGGCGCCAAAGGCATTGCCGGGTGCCAGGCCGAGGCCTGCTTCGGCCACCAGTCGCTTGGCGACTTCAAGCGAATCGGGGAAGCCAGCAAGCTGGAAGAATGCATACATACCCCCGTTCGCCGGCGCGACCTGAACGCCAGGCACCGCGGCCAGCAGCGGCACCAGGGTGTCGCGGCAAGCCTTGAGGTGGGCCACCACGCGCGGCGTGATCTCCTCGCTGCGCTGCAACGCGGCAATGCCGGCACGCTGGGTGAACACGCTGACGCACGAGGTGTTGAACTCGATCAGCTTGCCAATGCCTTCCATTAATGTGGGCGGCACCACCAGCCAGCCAAGGCGCCAACCGGTCATCAGAAAGCTCTTGGAAAAGCTGTGCACCACCACCAACCGGTCTTCGGCGCTGGAGATATCCAGAAAACTGGGTGCACAACCATTGGCCGACGGTTCAAAATAAAGGCGCTCGTAGACCTCATCCGCCAGGATCCAGGTGCCGGTAGAGCGGCAGTGATCGAGCAGCGCCTGCTGCTCGGCGCGGGTCATGGTCCAGCCCGTCGGATTGTTGGGCGCATTGACGATCAACAGTTTGGTCTGCGCGGTGATGGCGGCGCGCGCGGCGCCCATGTCGAGCGTCCATTGGCCGTTTACCGGCACGAGCGGTACGCCGCGCACACGCCCGCCCAAAATTTCGGGCTGCACCGTAAGATTGGGCCAGACCGGCGTGATCGCCACCACCTCGTCACCCGGATCGACCAGCGCCTGCACCGCCAGCATCAACGCATTGACCCCGCCCGAAGTGATGGCGATGCGGCCCGCATCGACCTTCGGGTGCAACCTGTTGGTGTAGGCGGCCACCGCCTCGCGCAACTCCGGCAGACCCAGGTTGTGCGCATAAAAAGTCTCGCCGCGCGCCAGCGACTCGATGGCGGCCTGGCGGACGAACTCCGGTGTGACTTCGTCGCTCTCGCCGAACCAGAACGCGAGCAGGTCGTCGCGGCCAAAACCCGCGTTTGCGACTTCACGAATTTTGGAGGCTTCGAGGTTGAAAACGGTTTGGCGCATGGTGAATTTTCTCCAAATACAGGGCGGTTTCAGGGCCGCTGCATGTGGCAAGTGGTGGGCAATTCGGCCTGCTCCGCCGGAATCGTCTTGATGACCCGAAAGCCATAACCGGAACCCTCAACGTCGAACTTGACGCCCGGCGTGCCTTGCTTGTCCATCACACCCACCACCAACTGTTGCTGAAACTGGTGGTCCGCCGCGCGCATAAATCCGCGTTGCCCCGCAAGGGTGACATCGGCTCGTTCAAGAGCGCGCGCCACGGGAATGGCCTCCAAGCTGCCGGCGAACTCCATCGCCTGCACCAGTGCCTGGATCATCAGTTGCATGCGCATGTGTACGTAGTCGTCGGCCGGCTTCGGAAAGCGCTTGCGAAAGGCGCGGTAAAACGCTTCGGACTTCGGTGTTGAAACGTTCGGCAGCCAGTCGGCGACGGCCATCACGCGGCCGATGCCGGCATCGCCGATGGCCGCGGGAGCGCCCAGTGCGTTGCCGTAGAACGTATAGAAGGTTCCGCCATACCCGGCCTCCCGCGCCGCCTTGACCAGCAATGTCAGGTCATTGCCCCAGTTACCGGTGACCACCGCCTGCGCGCCGCTCGCGACGATTTTCGCGGCGTACGGCGCAAAGTCCTTGACCCGCCCCATCGGGTGCAACTCGTCGCCGACGATGTGCACATCGGGGCGCTGCGCGCCAAGTTGGCGGCGAACCTCGCGCAACACGGCCTGGCCGAAGCTGTAGTCCTGTCCGATCAGGTAGACGCGCCGGAGCGCTTGGTCGGCCTTAATGACCTCCATCAGAGCCGCCACGCGCATGTCGGCGTGGGCGTCGAAGCGGAAGTGCCAGAAATTGCAACGCTCGTTGGTCAATGCTGGGTCGACCGCCGAGTAGTTGAGGAAGAGCACGCGCCGCGCCGGATCACGCGCGTTGTTCTTGCCGATGGCGTCGAGCAGCGCGGACGGCCTTGCATCACAAACCGGGCGCCGTCGTCGATGGCCGCGCGCAAGGCCGAAAGCGCCTCTTCGTTCTGGCCCTTGCTGTCGTAGCGGTCGATCTGCAGCCGCCGCGCACCGCCGGGCAAATTGACGCCCCCGCGTGCGTTGACGCGTTCGACCGCCCACAGCAAGTTGCGATACACCGCTTCGCCCGTATTGGCGAACGGACCACTGAGACTTTCGACCAGGGCGAGTCGAATGGGCGGTGCTGGCTGCGCCCTGGCCAGCGCCACGAGCGGCGCTGCGGCGCTCATCGACGCCGTCAGCACACTCCACTTCAGAGCCTTCCGGCGTCGAAAAAATCGCGAATTCATTGTGTTGATCGGCGTACCGATGAACCTCGTCAGAGAGACATCCGGTACGCGGGATGGAAAGGCTGGGCAGTGTAAGGGAGGTGCATTTCATGTCTCGCCACCCATCGAGGCCGGCAGCCCGTTGGGCTACCCCGGCGTGGAATCCAGCGCCGCCAACGGCCATCGCGGCTTGACGTCGAAGGCATAGCGCTCGCTCGCCTGCTGTCGACCCGACTGCAGCCGCATGGCTGCGGCCATGGCGATCATGGCGCCGTTGTCGGTGCACAAATCAAGTTCGGGGTAATGCACGCGCACGCCACGTTTGGCACAGGCCGCGTCGAGCTGCTCGCGCAACGCCTGGTTCGCACCGACACCGCCAGCGACGACCAGCCGCTGCAGGCCGGTTTGTTCCAGCGCGTTCAGTGATTTTTTCAGCAGCACCTCGACGATAGCCGCTTGCGTCGATGCCGCCAGGTCCGCTTTGCGTGCCTCAAGGTCGGCGCCGAGTTTCTTGACCTGCGTGAGCACGGCCGTCTTCAAGCCCGAGAAGGAAAAATCAAGGTCGCCGCTGTGCAGCAGTGGCCGAGGTAACTTGAACGCGGCGGGGTCGCCCTGCTGCGCGAGTTGGGCCAGCCAGGGACCTCCGGGGTACGGCAGGCCCATCAGCTTGGCGCTCTTGTCGAACGCCTCGCCGGCGGCGTCGTCGATGGTCTCGCCCAGCAATTCATAGCGACCGACGCCGTCAACCCGCATCAGTTGCGTGTGACCCCCCGAAACGAGCAACGCAACGAACGGAAATTCGGGCGGATCGACGCTAAGAAACGGTGACAACAAATGCCCTTCAAGATGATGCACGCCCAGCACCGGCTTGCCCAGGGCCGCGCCCAAAGCGCACGCCACACCGGCACCGACCAGAAGCGCACCCGCCAAGCCCGGGCCGCGCGTGTAGGCCACCACGTCAATATCGGCAAGACTGCAATGCGCCTCGGCCAGCACCGTTTCGGTCAGCGGCAGCACGCGCCGGATGTGGTCGCGGCTGGCGAGCTCGGGCACCACGCCGCCGTAGGCCTGATGCATGGCGATCTGGCTGTGGAGCGCGTGCGCGGCCAGCACGGGCACGCCAGAGCCGTGCACCTCGACCAGTGCCACGCCGGTCTCGTCGCATGAGGATTCGATGCCGAGCACCAACAAACTTGCCTTCATGGCGCCGAGTTTAGAGACAAGCGCCGGACCCATTGTTGCTGGCGCCTCAATCCGGCGCCAGCAGCGACACGGCCAATCCATGCCGGCCGGGGCAAGACATCGATCAGGCCGATGTGCTTTGTGCCGGTGCCTGTCTATCGGGCGCTTCCATCGCAGGCAACACTGGCATTCCCTTCGAGACGACGGCCTCTGCATACCCGGGCATGGCCCATGCGAACCACTTCTTGCGCAAGGCGGCCACCAGCACGAAGGCCAGCGCCGCGATGCTGCCGAAAGGGGCAAAACCCATCTGGTAGTTGCCGGTGCTTTCCTTCGCGATGCCCATCACGACGGGCAGATAAAACCCCCGATGTCGCCCGCTGCCGCCCGCTGCGCCAACGATCCCCGTCATTACACCGGTCCGCCGCTTCCAGCGGTGCGGCACCAACTGGAAGGTGGCGCCGTTGCCGAGCCCAGAGCAGGTGTATAGCCCCATTAGCAGGCGTCGGCTCGCGCCCAAGCCCGGCGTGACCGCCGCGAAGATGAAGTTCAGCATCGAAACACCCGCCAGCAGGGACAGCAGCGCTCGCACGCCCGATACGCGGTCGGCTATGAAACCGCCCAGAGGCCGCAAGATGGCACCGGTGAAGGCGAGCCCCGCCATCATCAGGCCAGCATCGATCGGGGGCATCTGGTACAGATTGATGAGCAACAGCCAAACATAGAAAGACATGCCGACGAAGCCGCCGAAAGTAATGCTGTAGACCAGCATGATCACCCAGGTGTCGCGCTCGGCCAGCACCGCGGTATTTCAAGCTGCTCCGCGACGGGCGCCGCGTGCACGACATCCGCGACAAGCTGATGCTCGGCGAGTCCAGCATCGGCGATGCCGGCCCCGAGGGTCCCAGCAACGCCACCAGCATGGCCGACGACGCCGAGGTCTGCGGCTGCAACGGCGTGATCAAAGGCGCGATCTGCAAGGCGATCAAGAACAACGGTCTGTTCACGCTCGACGAGGTGCGCAAGCGCACCAAGGCGAGCGCCAATTGTGGCTCGTGCACCGGTTTGGTCGAACAAATCGTGATGGCCACCGTCGTTCGAGACTGTTCAGCTGCGCCGAAGAAAAAAGCCCTAAGCGGCTGCACCGACCACAGCCACCAGGAGGTGCGCGACACCCAAACCCACAAGCTGCTGACGATGACCGACGCGTTCGGCTTCATGGAATGGCGCACCCCCAACGGCTGCGCCACCTGCCGCCCGGTCGTCAACTATTACCTGATCAGCACCTGGCCCAAGGAAGCCGCCGATGACCCGCAGAGCCGCTTCGTCAACGAGTGCAGTCACGTTAACATCCAGCGCGATGGCACCTACTCCGTCATTCCGCGCATGTGGGGCGGCCACACCACGCCCGATGAATTGCGCCGTATCGCGGACGTCGCCGAGAAATTCAATGTGCCGACCATCAAGGTCACGGGCGGCCAGCGCATTGACCTGCTGGGGCGTAAAACAGGAAGACCTGCAAAACGTCTGGTACGACCTCGGCATGCCGAGCGGCTTCGCTTATGCCAGGTCGCTGCGCACGGTCAAGACCTGCGTCGGCAGCGAGTGGTGCCGCTCCGACACCCAGGACTCGAGGCAGATGGGCAAGGACCTGGAACGCGCGCTGTGGGCGATGTACTCGCCACACAAGGTCAAACTCGCGGTCAGCGGCTGCCCGCGCAACCACGCCGAATCGGGCATCAAGGATGTCGGCGTGATCGGCGTCGACTCGGGCTGGGAAATCTACGTCGGTGGCAACGGCGGCCCCAAAGCCGAGGTGGCCCAGTTTTTCGTCAAGGTCAAGACGGCTGAAGAAGTCATGGAGTGCGCCGGCGCCTTCGTGCAGCTCTACCGCGAGGAAGGCTGGTACTTGGAGCGCAACGTGCGCGATATCGGCCGCGTCGGCCTGGACCATGTGAAGAGGAAGGTGCTCGAAGACGCAGTCGGCCGCAAAGCGCTGTGGGCGCGCCTGCAGTTCGCGCTCGACGGCGAACCGGACCCGTGGTTCGAGTCGAGCCGCGCCGCGATCGACAAGCGCCCGTTCATTCCGATCGTGCGGTTTCGGCCTATGCGGCTGCGCTCCCGTCTGCGTCACCCAGCCCACAACCCGTCTGAACGAGGAGTACCCGCAATCAGCGAATGGAAATTGATCTGCCGCGTCGACGACATCCCGCTACTGGACGCGCGCCGCGTGGCGCGGCCGGCCGGCGCCGACGTAGCTGTGTTTCGCACCAGCCAGGACCAGGTCTTCGCGCTGCTCGACCGTTGTCCGCACCGTGCTTATCCGGTTGTAACACCCACACGCTACCGGTAGTATCTGGAGCGTCGGAATACACGTGGGGAGATCATGGCAATGGGCTTGCTTGCGCGGG
>CAJDTV010000009.1_pt1 | contig 76516 bp, 80 predicted proteins | sample 7389921 | NCBI WGS metagenome assembly CAJDTV01 (sample SAMEA7055654, study PRJEB34461) | soil metagenome | biome: terrestrial ecosystem; feature: Peninsula; material: soil | place: Antarctica | collected 2016 | reverse complement strand
CCATCAAGGAGCAACCCATGTTCGCAACCTATGACCCGCTGCAGAGTATTCCAGCAGCCACGAAGATCATTGCCACAGTTACCCGTGAGGGCCGGGTGTTCGCCATCCGCTGCGATAACGAAGAGGGCTACAGCCACGGACTCGAAGGCGAGACTGAGCAAGCGTTCCCGCTTGGCACTTTGATAGAGCCGGGGCAGATGGTCAACACCGTCGCCCTGCCCACCTGATCACTTCCTGATCCGCTCCCCCTGCACGTTACGCAGGGCCTCTCAAACCTCTCAGGATTCCCATGACCACCACCGACACCCAAACACTACTGACCGAAGAAGGCCACAGCGAGACCTAGATACCTTGACCGGCTGGCCTACCCTTGACATGACCCGCCTTGTCGTGGTCGGTGAGGATGCTGTGCATGCACGGCGCAAGGATGGCTCAGTGCATCCCCAGAGCCTAGAGGACCTGCTGGCACTGGCTCAGACCCCGAGCAACCTGAGGCCCGGTGGGCTGCTGGATCACTTCGCTAGAACCGGGGAGGTCAAGCGGTCCAGTGGTGGTAGTGGTGGTGGCAAGCAGCTACCCACAGTGCTGATCAAGGGTCTGCCTGTGCTGCTGAAGGCCTGCACCTTCGAGGGCGGCAGAGCCAAGGTGCCTGTGACCGCCCCGGACAGCCGGGAGGTCGTCGCGTGGGCCTATGTCCCGCAGGCAGACTTTGAGACGCTGCGACGATCCCCGCACCGCCCGGACTATCTGGCATGGCGCATGGGGGCTGATGGTCGACCTACCACGCGCATCAAGCGTAGCCCTGTGGACACCTACCCTCAAGCGGTCAGTGATCTGCTGGGCGAGCTTGGGTTGGAGCCTAGTGCCCTCACCCTAGAAGCCGTAGCGTGACTGAGCAGGCAGAGATGCCTGTGGTGGTCCCGTCCTCCAACGGCTGGTATGAGGTGCTGGTGGATCGCAGGGATGCCCCGGACCTGCTGGGGCTGCTGGACGCTGGTGTAAAGCTGGTGGTCAACGATACCGAGTACGGTCTCAGGCCGATCCTGCTGGAACGTGGACCGGATGGAAAGGGGACCACCATCAGCCTCATGAAGGCCCTGCTACGCGCTGGACCCACGGAGGAGACCCGGTGCCTCAATGGGAACACGCTGGACTGCAGGCGGTCCAATTGGAGGCTGGAGGACACCGGGATCATTCGAGTCTGGAACTCCAAGTTGCTCGGGGTCAAGGCTGTGAGGGGTGGATAGAGGCGGCTCAAAAACCTCCCGGAAATCCGTGGCCTGTCCTTCGTCGCCCCCAGCCGCTCAGACGCCCCCCGTAGGGGGTGCCCCTTGCTGCCCGCAGACCAAGCAAAGCCAGCACACAGGCTGGCTCTGGGGTGCTGGCTGACCCAGCCGACCTAGGCCCCTAGGCTGTCCCGTGCCCGCATGATGGTCTGCCTGCTGGTGCCCATGGCCCGAGCTATCGCAGCCACTGCCTCCCCTGCCGCCAGCCTGTGGCGGACCTCAGCCACCTGAGACGCTGAGAGAGCCGAGGGCCTGCCCAGCACCTTGCCCTCTGCCTTGGCTCTGGCTAGACCTGACTGGGTGCGCTCGACCAGCAGGTCCCGCTCGAACTCAGCCACAGCAGCGATCACACCCATGGTCATCTTGCCTGCAGCGCTGGTGAGGTCAACACCGCCCAAGGCGAGGCAGTGGACCCGGACACCCATGCCGCTCAGGGCCTCCACGGTCGCCCGGACGTCCATGGCATTCCGGCCCAGCCTGTCCAGCTTGGTGACGACCAGCACGTCCCCGGCCTCCAGCTTGTTCAGCAGGCCAGAGAAGCCCGGGCGCTCTGAGGCGAACACTGAGCCGCTGACGGTCTCCGTGATAACCCGTGATGCTTGGACGTTGAAGCCAGCCCCGGCGATCTCACGGGCTTGATTCTCTGGGGTCTGGTCGGTGGTGGATACACGGCAGTAGGCGAAGACACGGGACATAAAGAACTCCTGTACGGAAAGGGAGTCCGAATAATGCACCCTGTTCTAAATCCCGTCAAGCTATTTTCTGGACAGGGTCACAGCCCGTGTACGGAAATGAACCTTTTATTTCACCCCTTCGACTCATAGAGAAACTCAATGAACCAAGCATTTCTGGATTACCAACTGAGACGCAAGGCGGCGGCTGCAGCCCGACAACGTGCCATCGCCGAATGGCGGGACAGCACTGATGCTTCGATCTCGATGACTGCGAAGCACTTCGCGGTATCTGAAGGCACCGTGACACGGGCCTACACGTCCTATGGGCGTGGGATGCAGTTCGGCACCACTGCCTACTGCCGGACCTTGGGTCACGTCACGGCGAACTAGACACAGGAGGCTCTCGGGCCTCTTGGATTCAAACCCGTGCGCACCTCTCAGCACCTGTACTGTTCTTTTGCTCGTTTCATGCCCTACACTCAGCACTCGATAAATGTGTCAATCCTGAGTTCCTGAGCCTGTAGACACAGTGCCTGTTTCCCTATGAGACCGAGGGTGTCCGGAGAGATTCGAATCCTCTCACCCCGACCAGAGTTTTCCGCGCTGTAACGCCAAATGCTGCGCACTCTGTTACGGCACAGCGATTTACAGTGCCGGATTGATCAGCGATGATAGTGAATCACTTTTTCACGCTTTTTACATTCGCTGAATGGCAGCTGCCGAACCTATCACCAAAGAAAACGCACCGGTTGCTCTGCCGGGACTTGCCCGTGCACTGATTTCTGCCGGCAAACTGCCGGCCAAGATTGCCGAGGAAATTTACCGAAAGTCGCGGAGCGCCCACACCAGTTTCATCGCTGAGCTGACTGGCACCGGTGCGGTTTCGGCCGCAGACCTCGCGCATACGCTCTCTAGCACTTTTGGCGCACCGCTGCTCGATCTGGATGCTGTCGATCCCCAGCAATTGCCGTTAGGCTTGCTTGACTCCAAGCTCTGCCAGGCAGATCGAATCGTTGTTCTCAGCAAACGAAACAATCGACTGATCGTCGCCACTGCTGACCCGTCCGATCAGCAGGCAGCCGAGCGAATCAAATTTGCCTCGCAAATGGGTGTCGATTGGGTGATCGCCGAGTACGACAAGCTCCTGCGAATGCTTGAGGCAGCAGCCATCAGCGCTGCCGAGACGATCGACAGCATTGTTGGGGCCGAGTTCGAGTTCGACGACATTTCCGCCGACACTTCGGGGGACGCAAACGAGCAGGCCGTGGCCGAGGTGGAAGACGCTCCCGTGGTGCGCTTTCTGCACAAGATGCTGCTCGACGCCTTCAGCATGCGTGCGTCGGACATCCACTTCGAGCCCTACGAGCACACCTACCGGGTGCGGTTTCGCGTTGACGGTGAACTGCGGGAGATCGCCAGTCCGCCGGTCGTGATCAAAGACAAGCTGGCGTCGCGCATCAAGGTGATATCGCGGATGGACATCTCAGAGAAGCGCGTCCCGCAAGACGGCCGCATGAAACTGAAAATCGGCGCAGATCGTGTCATTGATTTCCGCGTCAGCACGCTGCCCACGCTGTTCGGTGAGAAGATCGTGATCCGTATCCTGGACCCTAGCAGCGCCCGGCTCGGTATCGACGCGCTGGGCTACGATGCCGATGAAAAAGAGCGTTTGCTGAAGGCGATTTCACGCCCCTATGGCATGGTATTGGTCACCGGGCCCACCGGGTCCGGCAAGACGGTGTCACTGTACACGTGCCTTAACCTGCTGAACAAGCCGGGAGTCAACATTGCAACTGCGGAGGATCCCTCCGAAATCAACTTGCCGGGTGTCAACCAAGTCAACGTCAATGAAAAGGCGGGCCTCACTTTTGCAACCGCTCTGCGTGCCTTTCTACGACAAGACCCGGACATCATCATGGTCGGTGAAATTCGTGATCTAGAAACAGCCGATATCTCGATTAAGGCCGCGCAAACGGGCCACCTCGTGCTCTCGACGCTGCACACCAACGATGCGCCCACCACGCTCACGCGCTTGCGCAACATGGGGGTCGCCCCATTCAACATCGCGTCGAGCGTGATCCTGATCACCGCGCAACGGCTCGCACGGCGTCTGTGCGTCGTGTGCCGAGAGCCCGCGGACGTGCCGCGCCAGGCGTTGCTCGATGCGGGCTACAAGGAAAACGATCTCGACGGCTCCTGGAAGCCGTACCGCGCGGTCGGATGTTCGGCGTGCAATGGCGGCTACAAAGGGCGGGTTGGCATTTATCAGGTGATGCCAATCACTGAAGAAATCCAACAAATTATTTTGAATGACGGCAGCGCACTCGACATTGCGCGCCAATCCGAGGCAGAGGGCGTGCGCTCGTTGCGGCAATCCGGTCTGAGAAAAGTCAAGCAGGGACTGACATCACTCGAAGAAGTGGTGGCGGTCACCAACGAATAGCAGCGCGAACTGGAGATTGAATGGCTACCGCAGCATCCGCCCGAACGTTGAAAGAGTTCGTCTTCGAGTGGGAAGGCAAAGACCGCAATGGCAAGCAGGTCCGCGGAGAAATCCGCGCGGCCGGCGAAAACCAGGTGCAGGCATCCTTGCGACGTCAGGGCGTCCTTGCTTCCAAGATCAAAAAGCGCCGCATGCGCGCGGGCAAAGCCATCAAGCCCAAGGACATTGCCATCTTCACGCGCCAGCTGGCCACCATGATGAAGGCAGGAGTCCCGCTACTGCAGGCGTTCGACATCGTGGGTCGCGGCAACGCCAATCCGAGCGTAGCCAAGCTGCTCAATGACATCCGTGCCGACGTGGAAACGGGTACATCCCTGTCGGCGGCATTCCGAAAATTCCCCAAATATTTCGACAACCTCTATTGCAACCTGGTCGAGGCCGGCGAAGCCGCCGGTATTCTTGAAGAGCTACTTGATCGCCTGGCAACTTACATGGAGAAGACCGAGGCGATCAAATCGAAGATCAAATCGGCACTGATGTATCCGGCCTCGGTGGTAGTGGTCGCGTTTGTGGTGGTCGCGATCATCATGATTTTCGTGATTCCGGCGTTCAAGGAGGTGTTCAGCTCATTTGGCGCTGACCTGCCGGCGCCAACGCTCATTGTCATGGCGATCAGCGAGTTCTTCGTTGCGTACTGGTGGCTTATCTTTGGCGTGATCGGCGGTGGCTTGTACTTCTTCATGCAGGCTTGGAAGCGCAATGAACGCGTGCAAAAATTCATGGACCGACTGCTGCTGAAGGTCCCCATCTTTGGCACCTTGATCGACAAGTCTTGCGTGGCCCGCTGGACGCGCACGCTGGCCACCATGTTCGCGGCCGGCGTACCGCTGGTCGAAGCGCTGGATTCGGTCGGCGGTGCTTCGGGCAACTCGGTTTACGCCGACGCGACCACGAAAATTCAACAGGAAGTCTCAACCGGCACGAGTCTGACGTCGGCCATGACCAATGCCAATTTGTTTCCGTCGATGGTGCTACAGATGACGGCGATCGGTGAAGAGTCGGGCTCCATTGACCACATGCTCGGCAAAGCCGCCGACTTTTACGAGTCGGAGGTTGACGACATGGTAGCCGGCCTTTCCAGCCTAATGGAGCCCATCATCATCGTGTTCCTGGGCACCCTCATCGGCGGTATCGTGGTGTCCATGTACCTGCCAATTTTCAAGCTCGGTCAAGTCGTCTGATGCTGGTGTCGCAGGCAGTCGACGCGGTTTTCGCGGGCCTACTGGGGCTTTTGATCGGCAGCTTTCTGAACGTCGTGATCTACCGGCTGCCGATCATGATGTTGCGCGGCTGGCTCGGCGAATCCATCGGCAACTTGCTGCCCGCGCAGCAAGGCCCTACCCTGTGGACGCAAGTGGTCGGCAAAGCACCGCCACGGCACCTTGAAGCCAGTGCCGCCGAAGCGGCCGTGCTCGTGGCGTCGTTGCCATCCATTGATTTGGCACGGCCGGCGTCGCGCTGCGGCAGCTGCGGTCATGTCATTCGCTGGTACGAAAATATCCCGGTACTGAGCTACCTGACGCTGCGCGGCCGCTGTTCGGCCTGCAAGGCCTCAATCAGTTCGCGCTACCCGATCGTCGAGGCGCTGACCGCCGCTCTGTTCGCTCTGTGCGCCTGGCGCTTTGGGCTCACAGCGACGGCCGCAATGTGGGCCGCGTTTGCTGCCCTGCTCATTTGCCAGTTCCTGATCGACCTCGACACTCAACTGCTTCCCGACTCGATCAATTACAGCCTGCTGTGGCTGGGATTGACCGGCGCGGCTTTGGGCTGGACCGGCGTGTCACTGTCGGCTGCCGTGTGGGGCGCCGCGCTCGGGTATCTGAGCCTGTGGCTGGTCTACCACGCGTATCGGCTCGCCACAGGCAAGGAAGGCATGGGCTACGGCGACTTCAAGCTGCTGGCAGCACTTGGAGCCTGGCTCGGCGCCGACTACTTGATTGCGATCGTTCTCGTGTCATCGCTGGTCGGGGCTGTCCTGGGCCTCGCGTTGCTGTTCCTCGGCAAGCTGGCCCACAAGGACATCCCCATTTCATTCGGGCCGTTTCTGGCCGGTGCCGGGCTGGTGTGCCTGGTGGCCGGGCCCAACGAGGTGCGTCAGTTCATTCCGTTTGCGTTTCCGATCGGGGCGCACTGAAGGTAGCCAGACATATGCAGCATATCGGGCTCACTGGCGGCATCGGCAGCGGCAAAAGCACTGTGGCGGCGCTCTGGGGCGAATGCGGCGCGACACTGATCGACACTGACGCCATCGCCCGTTCGCTGACCACGCCAGGTGGTGCTGCGATGGCGCCACTGGCAGCCGCATTTGGGCCGGGTGTCATCGCGGCAGACGGCGGCCTCGATCGGGACCGGATGCGCCAGCAGGCCTTCTCCGATCCGAACATAAGGAGCCGACTCGAAGCCATCGTGCATCCTCTGATTGCCCTGGAATGCCAGCGGCTAGCCGACGCAGCCCAAGGCAGCCCCATTGTTTTCGACGTGCCGCTGCTTGTGGAGTCGACGCATTGGCGCGGGCGCGTTGACCGCATCCTGGTGGTCGATACCCGCGAGGAGACGCAGATGCAACGGGTGATGGCGCGATCCAACTGGTCGCGTGAAACGGTCTTGGCGGTGATCGCCAATCAGGCGCCACGCACAACGCGGCGTCGTGCGGCCGACGCCGTGATCTTCAACGACGGGCGGACACTGACGGAACTCCGCGCCGACGTCCACGCTCTATGGCACCAGTGGTGCGGCCCTGCTGCGCGATAATTCGCGGCACTTCGGCGCCCTGGTCGCCGCACCCTTGAAAAAAACGCGAGCTCACGTCGCGCCCGAATCCCGAGATGCTTTTTAATTCATACGCGTTCATCTTCATCTTCTTTCCGTTGGTGTTCGCCGGGTTTTTTCTGATCGGACAGCGCAGCGCGCGTGCCGCCGCGGGCTTCCTGGCGCTCGCGTCATTATTCTTTTACGGATGGTGGAGCATCAAGGCACTTCCCTTGCTGATTGCATCGTTCTGCTTCAACTATTGGGCCGGACAACATCTCACACCTGCCACGCATCGAACCGATCGACAGCGCAAGCGAATGCTGGTGTTCGCGCTGACCGTCAATCTGGGCGTGCTTGCTGTCTTCAAGTACGCCAACTTCTTCGTCGAGAACATCAACGTCGGACTGAGCGACGCCGGGCTGGCCCCGCTCTCGCTGGTGCACATCGTGCTGCCCATCGGTATTTCGTTCTATACATTCACGCAGATCGCGTTCCTGGTCGACTGCTGGCAAGGCAAGGTGAAGGAGCAGCGTTTTATTCATTACGCGCTCTTCGTCACTTATTTTCCGCACCTGATTGCCGGCCCGGTTCTGCATCATGCACAAATGATGCCGCAATTCGCCAACCCGGCGACCTACCGCTTCAACGCCAACAAAGTGGCGCTCGGCATTGCGATTTTTACGTTCGGTCTCGCCAAAAAGCTGTTGATTGCCGACCGTCTCGGTCAGTACGCGGACATGGTGTTCAACGGCGTCCATGGTGGCATCATGCCAGGCCTGTACACATCATGGATCGGCGTGCTGGCATACACGCTGCAGATTTATTTCGACTTCTCCGGTTACACCGACATGGCCATCGGGCTGTCGCTTTGCCTGGGCGTGCGGTTGCCGATCAACTTCAATTCACCCTACAAATCGACCAGCATCATCGATTTCTGGCGGCGCTGGCACATCACGCTGTCGAACTTTTTACGCGACTACCTCTATGTGCCGCTGGGCGGCAACCGCAAAGGGCCGGCGCGGCGCTACCTCAATTTGTTTCTAACCATGTTGCTGGGCGGACTCTGGCATGGCGCGGCGTGGACCTTCGTGATCTGGGGCGCATTACACGGCGTATTTCTGATGATCAACCATGTCTGGAACACCAAGGTGCGGCACGGCGCACCGGCTGGAATACTGAGCCACGTTGTTGGTTGGGCGATCACCTTTTTGTGCGTGATGATTGCCTGGGTGGTGTTTCGCGCCGAAAGCATGGATGCGGCCGTCGCCATCTACAAGGGCATGCTGGGCATGCACGGCACTGCGCTAGAGACATTCGGCGAATTCACTATCCCGTATCGCAAACCTGAATTCTTCCAGACCCTTTTGCTTGGGCTGTTCATTTGCGTCGCACTGCCCACCACCCTGGCGCTCGAGCGCTGGGTGCCGCAACCGATGGTGCTCGCAGGTCATCCCCGGTTGACAACCATTGTCACGGCGTTCATCGCACTGAGTACCGTCGTGCTGCTGGGTCTTTGTGTGTCGCGGCTGGGAGTCTACAGCCCATTCCTCTACTTCCAGTTTTAGCCCATGAAACTGGCGCATCTCTGGCTTCGGATCTACGCGGCGGGTTTTCTGATCTGTGTGGCATTGCTCATCGTGAGCGTGCTGACCCCAATCTCGTATGGCGATCTGACGCGTGTCGGGCGAATTTCTGAAAATGAGTTCGGCTGGCGGCGAGAACTCCCGGCGATCGACCCGACCAACTTGAAAGATTCGCCACTGGCTAACGCCGATATTCTTGTCGTTGGAGACAGCTTTTCACTCAAGTACGCTTGGCAGTCAGTCTTGATTAAAGCCGGCTATCGCGTCAGCACCACGCACTGGGACCGGACGGGGGCGCTATGCACCGACTTTGGCAGCTGGCTGCTCAAGTCCGGCTTTCGCGGCCAACTGGTGATCGTTGAAAGCGTAGAACGTCTGCTGCCGGAACGGTTGGCCGCACTCAATAGCTGCAACACCATGCAGCATTCGTTCAAGAGCATCGCACCGCCGCCCCAGGCCCCTAGCACAACGCCCCCTAAATCCGCGTTCAACTGGGACGCCAAACTGATGAGTGGCGTGATGACGTTCAAGAACACACGGGATATCAAGAATGCAACGGGTGTCTGGAACATCGAAGTGCCGGACTGGGGGTACGCGATAGCGGCCCATCCGCTGCCCGAAGGCTGCCGTCAGTTCAGCAATCACATGTGTGAAAAAGGTCTTTTTCTGATCCCCGACGAGAACTACCCTCGCCTCACGTCGGCGTCTGTCGCGGCGATGCAGCGCTTCGAGACGAGCGCCGCACCATGGCAGGTGATGTGGATGGTAATTCCGAACAAAGAAACGGTGTACGTGAAACCTGATCATGGGACAGAGTTCACCCCCTCATTCAACCAGGCCCGGCTCGGCCCGGACCTGTTCGCATTTGCCGAGCAAAACCGCCTGCGTGTCGTCGACCTGTATGAGCCCAATGACACTCACCTTTCGATACACGGCTATCTCGCATTCGGTGAGCGAATGCTGAAAGCCGTGAGACACACCTTGACGCCCCGCCCCGCAGCAGTGCTACCTGCCACGGGCATCCCGCCGAGCAACGCGCGTCTGACGCATCCATGGCGCTGGGCGCAACGCGCCACCACAGTCTTGGCTTTGCATGGCTGATACGAATCTCGCGCGCTTTTGGCTGCGTTATTTTCTCGCCGGCTTCGCCGTCATCATCGTGCTGCTGGTCGTGACACTGTTCACCCAAGCCCCGTACGGCGACTTGACCCGCATCGGCCGCCTGTCAGAGACCGATTTCGGCTGGAAGACGCCTCCCCCCGTTGTGCCCGAGGAATACATTCACGGGAGCAGCCTGGACCAGGCCGATGTGGTGGTGGTGGGAGACAGTTTTTCGATGACGTTGCGCTGGCAATCCGTGCTGGTCAAAAGCGGCTATCGCGTCGCGACCATCTATTGGGGCCAGACCGGATTCATGTGCAAAGATTTCTCGCGCTGGATCCGTCGCGCCGGGTTTCGTGGGAACGTGCTCATCGTAGAGAGCGTCGAGCGCGAAACGGGCGAACGGGTCGTTGGTGGCACGCAATGCCAGACCATGCTGCCCGCTCCGGTCGCCAAGGCCGTGCCGTTCATGAAGCCGGCCGATAACGTGCCGGCCTTTGAGCTGAACTGGAACGCCAAGATCACGACTGGAGTCATCACCTACTTCAATACCCGCAGCGCTGAAAAAGCACTCGGTGACACGCTTTTCAACAAAACTCAAGTGCGCCTCGTGCCCAATGGCTGCACCTACTTCAGCAACAGACTGTGTAACAAGGGGTTGTTCTACTTGGAGGACGTCGAAAAGCCGCCCCTGGGTACTGCGGACGCAGCCAAAATGCTCGCCTTCAATCAGTTCCAACCCGACCTCACAACGCTCTGGATGGTGATCCCCGACAAGACCACGGTCTATCTCGACACGCAGCGTGCACGAGAATTCCGCACTGCGTTCGAAGCGGCAAAACTGGGCCCCGACTTGTTCAGCTTTGCCATTGCGCAGCGAGACAAAACACCCGATTTTTACTTCACGAATGACACACACATGTCGATGCAGGGCCAACTCGCGTTGGGCGAACGCATGCTGCAGGCCGTGCGCGAGGTGGCGCCGACACCGCCTGCCCAAAGCCCATGAGGCTATGATGCCGCGACTGAAAGCCGACGCGTGATCCTGTACGAGTACCCCTTCAACGAGCGCATCCGCACCTACCTGCGGTTGGAGCATCTGTTCCGCCGCCTCGGCGAATTGGTGCCGGCCGATTCAGCGCTCTCGCATCACTTCGCGCTCGTCACGATCTTTGAGATCATGGACGTGGCGGCGCGCGCGGACCTCAAGGCCGACTTGCTGCGCGATCTCGAAAAGCAAAAAGCAATCTTCAACAGCTATCGCGGCAATCCCGCCATCGCCGAGGCGGTGCTCGACCAGGTCATCGCCCAGCTCGAGCGCAATTTTTCGACGCTCAATACGATACCGGGCAAAGCCGGTCAGGCACTGACCGAGAACGAGTGGCTGATGAGCATTCGCAGCCGCATCGGGATCCCCGGCGGCACGTGCGAGTTCGACCTGCCCGCTTACTACGCGTGGCAACACACGCACGCGACCGCGCGGCGCGCAGACCTCGAGCGCTGGGCGGGCGCCTTGGCACCGCTGGCGGAAGCCATCTATTCGCTGCTCAAACTGTTGCGCGAGGCAGACGTGCCGTACAAGGTGATCGCGGCGCGCGGGCAATTCCAGCAAACCCTGCCGCAAGGCCGCAGTTTCCAGCTGCTGCGGCTGCGTATCGACCCGGCCTTGGGGCTCATTCCCGAAATCAGCGGTAACCGGCTCATGGTGTCGGTTCGATTGATGCGGCTCGAGGCCGATGGCCGCCTGCATTCGAGTGCGGACGACACTGCGCTCGAACTCACGCTTTGCGCATGAGCGAGCCACAGGTCTTTCCTGAGCGCATCGTGCGGTGCCCGGCCTGTGGCAAAGACAGTGTGTACGCACCGCGCAATCCTTATCGGCCGTTCTGCAGCGCGCGCTGCAAAGGCATCGATCTCGGCGCGTGGGCCAGCGAGAATTTCAGGGTGCCGACTGAAGCGCCGCCCGACGAAGCGCCGTTTGACGACCCCAAGCTGCAATAGCGTCCAGCCCCGCAACGGCGCGCATCGGGCCGGCATACCTTGTCGCCACGCTTCTAATTGGGGGGCGACTGCAACGACTGCAAACTAATTGCGGGTGCGTTCGGCTCGCGCAGCGCGATGTCGATGTAGCCGCCAAATTTTCGCGTGAAAGTGGGCCGAAGGTGGCCCGCATCGTGATACGCCGGAGTTCCATCAGGCATGGTGCGCAGGCATTGCCCATCCTTGCATAAACTGAGGAAAGGGTCGATCACGGTGACGCCACTTCGGGCACCGATCTCGTTCAGGCGTCGATTCAGTTCTCGCTGCTCATCGGACACGGGAACCGTTGGCGTTTCCTCCAGCGCGTGAAGTTCGTGCAGCCTGCTACCCACCATCAACCGCTTGGGCTCGAAAGATTCGCCAACGGGATTGTCCAGCAGGAAGTAAACCTTCTTGTGCTTGGCCAATTCCTTGAGCAATGACTCGAGCGAGCCCAGGGCGAGTTCCGCGCCGTCGCCACCATGAAACGGATGCATGACCTGCGCCGAATCCCGGAAGAAGTAATTCGCTGCGCCACCACCGTTGAAATAGCAGTTCCAGCAACCGCCAATGACGATGGCATCGATGTCGGGGCCGGCAGCGAACTGCAACAGCTTGCCGCGCCTCTTTGCACACTGGGCGTTGCGATCGTCGGACACGCCGGGTATGGCCGGGCACGCCCCCATCGTGGCGAAATAAGCGGTCCGGGTTCCTGCGGGGTCTTCGCGCGCGAGGTCCAGGGCGCGTGCCGCGTACTGTTCAACGTGGCTGTCCCCCAGCAGCAAAACCTTGTCGCGGCCGCTCCCCGTTTTATAGACAAACTGGCCGTCGAGGTAGATCCCTTTCAGGCCTGCATAGAAATTTCGGTCGAGCGATGCATCAGCGATCTGCTGCAACTTGGCACTGTCGTTGCGCGGCAGAATGAGGCCGCCGAGCGCAATCAGGCCGACCAGCGCCAGCAGCACGGCAGGCGTCACCAACGACGGAAAAATGATGACGCCCGTGAACTTGCGGGTATGGCGCTCGACGAAGCGATACGTCAGCCAGGCGAGCACCAAGCTCGCCGCCAGCATCGTCGCCCGAGTTGCAATCGATGGCGTTCCGTCTTCGACGATGCGCGCATACACCAGCAGCGGCCAATGCCACAGGTAGAGCGGATAGCTGATCAGCCCAATGCCAACGAGCACCCGGTTCGACAACAGGTAGCGGTTGAGAATCGCCCCAGGGCCGGCGGCAATGCACAGCGCAGCGCCGAAGGTCGGCAGCAGCGCCCACCAACCGGGAAACGCCTTGGTGCTCTTGATGAAAACCAGGGCCAGCACGATCAGGGCGATTCCGGCCACCGATTGCACATGCGCCTTGAGCGGTTTCAGGACGGTATCGCGCATCCGCAGGCAAGCCAGCCCACCGCCCACCATCAACTCCCAGAAGCGCGATGCGGGCGAGTAGAACGACGCCGCGCGATACGGATGAACCGTGAGCACGTTGACCAAGAACGAGACGATGCCGATGCACACGATGACCCGCACCATGGGCCAGCGCCGGCGCGCAGCGAAGCCGAGCAACAACGGCCAGAAAATGTAGAACTGCTCTTCGATGCCGAGCGACCACAGGTGCAGCAGCGGCTTGGTTTCTGCCGCCGTATCGAAGTAGCCCGATTCGCCCCAAAAGATGAAGTTGGCGATAAAAGCGGCGCCCCCCGCCACCTGCTTTCCGAGTTCGGCAAACTCGTTGGACAGCAACACGTACCAGCCGAACGCCAGCGTTGCCGCAAGCACCAGCACCAGCGCGGGAAAAATCCGCTTGATGCGGCGTGCGTAAAAGTCGCGATAACTGAACTGTCCCGTCGACACATTGCGCAAGACGATGGTGGTGATCAGAAAGCCGGAGATGACAAAGAAGATGTCGACGCCTGTGAAACCTCCTGGCAGCCATTCGGGAAACGCGTGGAAGCACAGGACCGACAACACGGCGACAGCACGCAAGCCATCGATGTCAGGGCGGTATTTGGGGTGAATCATGTTCGCGCTGATGGCCTGTGCGTTGCGCTGAAATTTAGATGAAAAGTGCCTGTGACGCCCGTCCATCGGACGGATCAGGCGATCAAATCGATAGCTTTCGGCAACCCGCGTTCCTGCGCCAGCCAGCCCAGCACGGGCAATGCGCCGGGCAGCACGGGCATCACGTCGAGCGGCAATTGCTGCCAACGCATGGTCTGGCCTTCGCGCATCTCGAATTCACCGGCCCACGCGGTGACCTTGCACCAGTGCAGCCGCACCAGAGCGTGCGGGTAGTCGTGCTCAGTGACTTTCCAGCCGGCGGCGCCCGCGATGGTGATGCCGAGTTCTTCCTTCAGCTCACGCCGCAGTGCCTGCTCGACCGTCTCGCCGGCTTCCAGCTTGCCGCCGGGAAACTCCCAGTAGCCCGCGTAAGGCTTGCCTTCAGGCCGGGTGGAAAGCAGCAGCGCGCCATCCGCCCGGATCAGGATGCCCACTGCGACTTCGGTGTGCTGGCGCGCCTCGCTCATTGGGGAATTTCCGCCTTGCAGACTGCGGCATTCGCCCTGGGAGCGGCCCGGCGGCTCATGCGGCTTCCCGGCCGGCGTAGTCACGCGCGAACTGCCAGGCGACGCGCCCGCTGCGAGAGCCCCGCTCCAGCGCCCACACCAGCGCCCCGGGCCGTGCCGCTCGGATCGCCTTGGCGTCAACGCCGAAGGACGATAGCCACTGCGCGACGATGGTGAGGTATTCGTCCTGGCTGAACGGATAGAAGCTGACCCACAGGCCAAAGCGCTCGGACAGCGAAATCTTCTCCTCGATCACCTCGCCCGGATGCACTTCGCCAGCCTCGGTGTGGGTGTAGCTGAGGTTGTCCTTCATGTACTCGGGCAGCAGGTGGCGCCGGTTGCTGGTGGCGTAGATCAGCACATTGGGGGTCGCGGCGGCGATGGAGCCGTCGAGGATCGATTTGAGCGCCTTGTACCCCGGCTCGCCCTCGTCAAAGCTCAGGTCGTCGCTGAACACGATGAACTTCTCGGGCCGCCCCGAAACCACTTCGACGATGTCGGGCAGGTCCGTCAGGTCGGCCTTGTCGACTTCGATCAGCCGCAGCCCCTGCCGGGCGTAGGCCTGCAGGCAGGCGCGGATGAGAGACGACTTGCCGGTGCCGCGCGCGCCTGTCAACAACACATTGTTGGCGGGCTTGCCTTCAACGAACTGGCGCGTGTTGCGCTCGATTTTTTCTTTCTGTGCGTCGATTTCCTTCAGTGCGTCGAGCGGCATCATCGCCATGTGGCGCACCGGCTCGAGCGTGCCGTGGCCAGAGCTGCGGCGGCGGTAGCGCCAGGCGATCGCGGCCTGCCAGTCCGGCGGAGCCGCCAGCGGCTGCGGCAGGACCGATTCGATGCGGGTGATCAGCTGTTCGACGCGCTCGATCAAACGGTCAAATTTCTCGTTCATGTCAGTTGCTCCGCCACGCTTGCTGCGGCCCAAAGCGCATGGAACCGCCGGCCGCCGCGGCCAGACCCGTTCGGAAAATACCGCGGAGCGCTATCCACCGGGCCGCTGGTGTTGCCCCCTTCAAGGGGCTTGGCGGCCGCACAAAGTGGGCAAGCACAAGGGTGGCCACGATTCCAGGGGCGGTCACGATCGGTAGTCGGCGTTGATCGACACGTAGTCGTGGCTCAGGTCGCAGGTCCACACCGTGTCGCTCGCTGCACCGCGCCCCAGGCCGATGCGTACGAGGATCTCGCTTTGCTGCATCACACGCTGGCCGTCCTCTTCCCGGTAGGCCGGGTGGCGCCCACCCTGGACGACGACGTGCACTTCGTCGAGATAGAGATCGATGGCGGTCTGATCGAGGTCGTCAATACCGGCGTAACCAACGGCCGCCAGAATGCGTCCAAGATTCGGGTCGCTGGCGAAAAATGCTGTCTTGACCAGCGGCGACTGAGCCACCGAATAAGCCACTTGGCGGCATTCCGCCGTGTCGCGGCCACCCTCCACCCGGATGGTGATGAACTTCGTCGCCCCTTCGCCGTCACGCACGATGGCCTGCGCCAGTTGGCGCGCCACGTTTTGCATCGCGCCGACCAACGCACGGCCATCGACAGAATCAAGCGCCGTGATGGCCGGATGCGTTGCCTTTTGCGTCGCTATGATCACGAACGAATCGTTGGTCGAGGTGTCCCCGTCGATGGTGATGCGGTTGAACGACGCGTCGGCCAGCGCTTGGGCGAGCGGCTGCATCAACGCCGAGTCGATCCTGCCATCAGTTGCCACAAAGCTCAACATGGTCGCCATGTTCGGGCGAATCATGCCAGCGCCCTTGCTGATGCCGGTCACCGTGACGGTGGCGCCGCCGATCTCGACCTGCTGGCTGAACGCCTTGGGCACGGTATCGGTCGTCATGATGCCTTCGGCAGCCCGCAACCAGTGGTCGGGCGCCGCATCGGCCACGGCGGCCGGCAGGCCGGCCTCGATGCGCTCGACGGGCAAGGTCTCCATGATCACGCCAGTAGAAAACGGCAAGATCTGTTCGGGCGCCAGGTTGAGCTTGCGCGCCAGCGCGACGCAGCTCGCGCGGGAACGCACGAGACCATCCTGCCCAGTGCCGGCGTTGGCATTACCGGTGTTGATCAGCAGGGCACGGATGCCGAAGTTGGCCGCCAGATGCTCCCGGCACACCTGCACGGGCGCCGCGCAAAAGCGGTTTTGCGTGAACACGCCACCGACCGCGGCGCCTTCGTCGATCAACACCACTGTCAGGTCTTTGCGAGCGGCCTTTTTAATACCCGCTTCGGCAACCCCGAGGCGGACACCGGGCACCGCATGCAATGCGGCGAGGTCGGGAGCGGACAAGTTCACAGGCATAAAGACTCTCTCTTCTTGTGCAAAAACACCGCGGAATGGATGCTGCGCGGCCGCTGGTGTCGCCTCGCAAAACGCGCTTAGCGATACAGAGGACGGCCGCTCAGGGTGTCACGTCAGCTTGCCGTGGCAATGCTTGTATTTCTTGCCGCTGCCGCAGGGGCAAGGGTCGTTGCGGCCGACGCGTGCAAACGCAGCAGCCCCGGTACTGAGGCCGCCACCCAACGCGGCGCGGCGCACGCTTTCCTCGTCGACCCGGACCTCGACCTCGCCGGTTTCGGTGGGCGCGGTATAGGTGATGTTCGTGATGTTGTCGGCCTGACTTCCCATCGCCTCGGCAGCCTCTTCAAAGTGCTCGCTCGACTGCACGCGCACCGTCATGAGTTGACGTGTCACTTCGTTCTTGACCGAATCGAGCAGTTGGCTAAACAACTCGAAGGCTTCGCGCTTGTATTCCTGCTTGGGTTGCTTTTGCGCATAGCCGCGCAAGTGGATGCCCTGACGCAGGTAGTCCAGCGCCGCCAGATGTTCGCGCCAATGGGTATCGATGCTCTGCAACAGCACCATGCGCTCGAACTGGATGAAGTTTTCCTGGCCGATCAGCTCCACCTTGGCATCGAAGGTCTGGTTGGCTGCGGCGACCACTTTGTCGACCACATCTTCGTCGGTAATCGCGCTGGAGGCCTCGACCTCTTTTTGCAACGGCAGGTCGATGCCCCAGTCACTGGCCAGCACCTTTTCGAGGCCGGGCAGATTCCACTGCTCCTCGACCGATTCTGGCGGCACATAGTGGCGCGCCAGGTCCATGAAGCAACCCTCGCGCAGCGCCGTAATCTGGGCCGCCAGGTCGGTCGCGTCCAGGATGTCGTTGCGCTGCTGGTAAATCACCTTACGCTGGTCGTTGCTGACGTCGTCATACTCGAGAAGTTGCTTGCGCACATCGAAGTTACGCGCCTCGACCTTGCGCTGCGCGCTTTCGATGCTGCGCGAGACGATGCCGGCTTCGATCGCCTCGCCATCAGGCATCTTGAGCCGGTCCATGATTGATTTGACCCGCTCGCCGGCAAAAATACGCATCAGCGGGTCGTCCAGACCGAGGTAGAAGCGCGAGGAGCCCGGGTCGCCCTGCCGACCCGAACGGCCGCGCAGCTGATTGTCGATGCGGCGCGACTCATGGCGCTCGGTCGCGATGATGCGCAGCCCACCGAGCGAATTGACCAATTCGTGTTCCTTCGTCCATTCGGCGCGCAGGCGGGCAATTTCCGCTTCCTTCGCCGCACCATCGAAGGCTTCGTCGGCCTCGAGGGCCTCGATCGTTTTCTCGACGTTACCACCCAGCACGATGTCGGTGCCGCGACCGGCCATGTTGGTCGCGATTGTGATCATCTTCGTGCGGCCGGCCTGAGCGATGATGTCGGCCTCGCGCGCGTGCTGCTTGGCATTGAGTACCTGGTGCGGCAAATCAGCCTTGACCAGCAGTTCGTCGATGACTTCGGAGTTTTCGATGGAGGACGTGCCCACCAGCACCGGCTGGCCACGCTCGTAGCACTCCCGGATGTCCAGAATCGCGGCTTCGTACTTCTCGCGCGTCGTCTTGTAGACGCGGTCGAGCTGGTCTTCGCGACGGCTCGGGCGATTGGGCGGGATGATCATGGTCTCCAGACCGTAGATCTCCTGGAACTCATAGGCTTCCGTGTCGGCCGTCCCCGTCATGCCGCCCAACCGGACGTAGAGCCGGAAGTAGTTCTGGAAGGTGATGGAGGCCAGGGTCTGGTTCTCCGCCTGGATGTCGACGCCTTCCTTGGCCTCGACGGCCTGGTGCAAACCGTCGCTCCAGCGCCGGCCCGACATCAGGCGGCCGGTGAACTCGTCGACGATCACGACCTCACCGTCTTGCACCACGTAATGCTGGTCGCGGTGGTAAAGATGCCTTGCCCGCAGCGCCGCGTTCAAGTGGTGCATTAGCGTGATGTTGGCTGAATCGTAGAGCGACGCCCCGTCGGGCAGCAGCCCGACCTCAGCGAGGATTCGCTCGGCATTTTCATGGCCATCTTCGGTCAGGAATACTTGATGCGTTTTCTCATCGACGGTGAAATCCCCGGGCGTGATGACACCCTCACCGGTGCGCGGGTCGGCCTCGCCTTCCTGGCGAGTCAGCAGCGGCACGATCTTGTTGATTGCGATATACAGATCGGTGCGGTCCTCGGCCTGACCGCTGATGATCAGCGGAGTGCGGGCCTCGTCGATCAGGATCGAATCCACCTCGTCTACGATGGCGTAGTTCAGCCCACGCTGGACCCGGTCATGGGTCTCGTAGATCATGTTGTCGCGCAGGTAGTCGAAGCCGTATTCGTTGTTGGTGCCGTATGTGATGTCGCTGTTGTACGCCTGCTGCTTCTCCTCGCGCGGCATGTTCGGCAGGTTGATGCCGACGGTAAGCCCGAGAAAGTTGTAGAGGCGCCCCATCCATTTGGCATCCCGCTCGGCCAGATAGTCGTTCACTGTGACCACGTGAACGCCCTTGCCCGGTAGCGCATTCAGATAGACCGGCAACGTCGCCGTGAGGGTCTTGCCCTCTCCCGTTCGCATCTCGGAAATCTTGCCGTTGTGCAGCGCCATGCCGCCGAGCATCTGCACGTCGAAGTGCCGCATCTTCATCACGCGCTTGGAGCCCTCGCGCACCGTGGCGAAAGCCTCGGGGAGCAGCGAATCGAGCGCCTCGCCGGCTGCGATCCGAGTGCGGAACTCTTGAGTCTTGCCTCGCAGCGCATCGTCGCTCAGTTTCTCGAACTCAGGCTCCAGCGCGTTGATGCGCAGAACCGTCTTGCGAAACTGCTTGAGGAGGCGGTCATTGCGACTGCCAAAAATTTGAGTCAGGAAGTTGGTGGCCATGCGTGGAAGGTCGGCAGGCGCCGCCACGTGGGGCGCCACGACCCAAATCCCTAAGATATGGTGAAAATCAATTGGTCGCGCGCCAAATAAATGCAAGATCTGGACATGTTTGCCCAACAGATGCGGACGCGGCTAACCTGATATTTTAGCTTTGTTGATCTAACTCGCTTGCACTCGCAGTGCCGCAGCCGCAGCCGCAGCCGTCCCTTACACCTTCCTTTGCCCCATGAACCGTCGCCTTCCAACTCTGACCTTCCAGCAAGCCGCAGAGCAATCGCCAACGCTGGCCAATCTTTTGGCGCGGGCACAGGACACGGACCATCGACTTCGAGCCATCATGGAATTGATCTCCCCCGAACTGCGTGCCGCAGTGCAGGCCGGGCCGGCGAACGACAAAGACTGGTGCCTGCTCGTCAACGGCAGCGCTGCGGCCGCCAAGCTGCGCCAGCTGCTGCCATCCCTGCAGGCGCGGCTGAAATCGGCCGGCTGGGAGGTCGCCACCATCCGCATCAAGGTGCGGGCAGCGACATCGCACTCGCTATGATCTTTTCTCGTCTTGACCCATCCAAGGAATGGAACCCATGGCCACGCCCCACGCACTCTCCGGCGAAGTCGTCGACATCCTCCCCTATGGCGCGGGGATTTCGCAAGCGGTGTCGTCCACGTTGGTTCGCTCGGACCACCTGGAGGTATTCCGTATCGTCCTGCCCGCCGGGAAAACCGTGCCAGAGCACCGGGTTTCCCACGTGATCACGGTCCAGTGCATCGAAGGCGTCATCAAGTTCGTGGCGCACGGCACCACCCACCTGATGCGTGCGGGAGGCTTCTTGTATCTGTCGCCCAACGAGCCGCATGCGCTCGAAGCCGTCGAAGACGCTTCGGTGCTCGTGACGTTGTTGGTGCGCCGGGAGTGAAACCGCATGACGCGAGGTACAACAGTACCGCGCACGGCGAACACCAGTTGCTCAGCCGCACCTGGCTCATCGATCCCAGCGAGACGCAGGCCAACGCCGCGGTGGGCAAGAGCAACGTTGGCGACAAAGAACCCGGTTGTTGGTACCTGGATTGAAGATTTCGACAGATACCAACGAAAGTACCAACAAAACCTAGGATGGCATGGTATCTCATGACATTGTCTGAGACAAAGAAAAACCCGCAACGCTAGGAAGCGCGCGGGTTTCAGGGACGTTATGAACCAGTTTGAAGCGACTTGATTCTGATACGTGGTGCCGCTTGTCGGAATCGAACTGACGACCTACCGCTTACAAGGCGGTTGCTCTACCAACTGAGCTAAAGCGGCGGGATTTGAATTCTAGCGGTGGCGAATTCTCCGACGGGCGCTACTTGATGCGTTTGAGCGCCGGGCGTGGGCTGCCGCCGACCGGTGGCCGTGGAGGGGGGTCGTCATCCAGAATTGTCGATGAGTCCGAGTCTCCTTCGACGACGTCCTTGTCGGCACCTTCGTTGGGCACAAGATGAACGACCTTGGTGTCGCCGTCCGCGCCCCGCTCAGCTTCGCGTTGCGGTACCAGGGCGGGCACACCGGCGACCGGCACGGCGCCTCCCGCCGCGACGGTACCGGGTGCGGGAAAAGCCATGCCCTGTCCGCTCTCGCGCGCATAAATTGCAATGACGCGCCCAACGGGTACGCTGATGTCCCGGGCTGTACCGGCAAAACGGGCTTTGAATTCGATCAAGTCGTTGCCCAGCTTGAGCGAACTGGTGGCGTCAAAGCCGATGTTGAGAACAATCTCGCCGTTCTTCACATACTCGCGCGGCACCTGCACCGATTCGTCGACCAGCACCGCAACGTAAGGCGTGAACCCGTTGTCGGTGCACCATTCGTACAACGCCCGAATCAGGTACGGGCGCGTCGAAGACGAATCCAGCGCATTGATCATGATCGGAAGCCGCAGCGTTACTTGCGCATCACCTTCTCGGAGGGCGTCAGCGCCTCAATGTAGGCGGGGCGCGAGAAGATGCGCTCGGCGTACTTGAGCAACGGCGCCGCGTTCTTGCTCAGGTCGATGCCGTAGTAATCCAGCCGCCAGAGCAGTGGCGCGATCGCTACGTCGAGCATCGAGAAGTTGTCGCCTAGCATGTACTTGTTCTTTAGAAATACGGGGGCGAGCTGCGTAAGCCGATCCCGGATGTGCGCGCGAGCCTTATCGATCGACTTCTCGTTGCCCTTGGCCGAGCGGTTCTCCAGCGTTGCCACATGGACGAACAGTTCCTTTTCGAAGTTGAGCAGGAACAGGCGCACGCGAGCACGGTCAACCGGATCACCCGGCATCAATTGGGGGTGCGGAAAGCGCTCGTCAATGTACTCGTTGATGATGTTCGACTCGTACAGGATCAGATCGCGTTCGACCAGGATCGGCACCTGGCCATAGGGGTTCATGACCGCAATGTCTTCGGGCTTGTTGTAGAGGTCGACATCGCGGATTTCAAAATCCATGCCCTTCTCGAACAACACAAAGCGGCAGCGATGGGAAAAAGGGCAGGTCGTTCCTGAGTACAGCACCATCATGGTGGAAGGCTCCTAAAAATCAAAAAGAGTGGGCTGCCTTGGCAGACCCACTCCGTGGGACCGGATGCGCAGCGCAACCGGTCAGCGGCAATTACTTGACGTCTTTCCAGTAAGACGCATTCAGGCGCCACACGAAAACGACCGACATGAGCAGAAACAGGAGCACCCAGACACCGATTCGGACCCGCGTGTTTTGCGCGGGTTCGGCCATCCATTGCAGGTAGTTCACCAGATCTCCGACGGCCTGGTCGTACTGCAGGGTCGTCATGGTGCCCGGCACCACCTGTTGCCAGCCCTTGAAGGCTTCCGTCTCGTGGCCGTGGCTCTCAGCCTTTGCATAGACCGGCTTACGCTCGCCCTGCAATTCCCAAAGTACATTCGGCATGGCCACGCTGGGAAATGCCAGATTGTTCCATCCAGTGGCCTTGGTGTCGTCCCGGTAAAAGGTCCGCAGGTAGGTGTAGAGGTAGTCGGCGCCAGTGCCGCCATGTCCCGCGCGCGAACGCGCCACCAGGGTGAGGTCAGGAGGGTTGACCCCAAACCATTGCTTGGCCTGCACCGGATCGATGTTAGCCTTCATGGTCTCGCCAACCTTGTCGGTCGTGAACAGCAGGTTGTCCTTGATCTGCTGTTCCGAGATGCCGATATCCTGCAACCGGTTGAAGCGCATGAACGCTGCCGAGTGGCAGTTGAGGCAATAGTTGACGAACAATTTGGCGCCGTTTTGCAGCGATGCCAGGTCGTTGGTCTTGTTGGGCGCTTTATCCCACGAAATACCGCCCTCAGCCGCCGCGTTACCCACGGCGCCAAACAGCAAACCGAGCACCAGGCCGAATGCCGTCAGCCAGCCGCGCATACTCTTTTTCATCGTTGTTCTATTCATGCTGTTATTCCGCGACTCAGTGCGCAGCAAACGTCACGCGTTCCGGTACCGGTTTGAAACTTCCCATACGGCTCCACCACGGCATCAGCAGGAAAAAACCGAAATAAACGAGCGTGCCAACCTGTGAGACCGTCTGCGCAATATCCAGCACGAACGATCCGATCATGACGGAGCCCCAGACTCCCACCGGCTCGATGCCCAGATACCCCAGGACCATGAAGAAGAACACAAACGCGGCGTAAACGTACTTGTGCCAATCAGGTCGGTAGCGGATCGACTTGACGGCACTGTGATCGAGCCAGGGCAGGAAGAAAAGGATGACGACCGACCCCCCCATTACGACCACGCCCCAGAACTTGGCGTCGAACGCATTAAGAAGCCAGATCGCAAGCACCGCGATGACCACTGCAGCGATCTTGACGGCCCCGCCGACCTTGCCCTTGATCACAACCCACGCCGCAGCGAGCACGGCGATGAGAGAAAACACCTTGATCATGTCGTCGGTGGTGGCGCGCAGCATCGAATAGAACGGCGTGAAGTACCAGACCGGCGCAATGTGCGCTGGCGTCTGGAACGAGTCGGCCGGAATAAAGTTGTTGTATTCGAGGAAGTAGCCCCCCGCCTCGGGCGCGAAGAAGATCACAGCCGAGAAGATCGTCAGGAAGATGACGACGCCGAAAACGTCGTGCACCGAATAATACGGGTGCGACGGGATGCCATCCAGTGGGTAGCCATCGGGGCCCGGCGTCGCCTTGATTTCGATGCCATCCGGATTGTTGGATCCGACTTCGTGCAAGGCGATCAAATGCGCAACCACCAGGCCGAGCAACACGAGCGGCACTGCAATGACGTGGAAACTGAAAAAGCGGTTCAGTGTGGCATCGCTCACCACATAGTCACCGCGAATCAGCAATGAAAGATCCGGGCCAACGAACGGAATGGCGGAAAACAGGTTGACGATCACCTGCGCGCCCCAGTAACTCATCTGACCCCACGGCAACAGATAACCCATGAAGGCTTCGGCCATCAGGGCCAGAAAAATCGCGCAGCCAAAGACCCAGATCAGCTCGCGCGGCTTGCGATAGCTGCCATACATGAGCCCACGGAACATGTGCAGGTACACGATGATGAAGAACGCCGAGGCACCGGTGGAGTGCATGTAGCGAATCAACCAGCCCCAAGGGACATCGCGCATGATGTACTCGACCGACGCAAAAGCCTTGGCCGCGTCCGGCTTGTAATTCATCGTCAGGAAGATGCCGGTCACGATCTGGATCACCAACACCAGCATCGCGAGCGAACCGAAGATGTACCACCAGTTGAAATTCTTGGGCGCGTAGTACTTGCCCCACTGATCGTTCCACAGCTTGGTCAGCGGGAAACGGTTATCAATCCAGTTGAGCGTCTTAGCGCCCAGCGGCGCATTGGGGGAAATTTCCTTGAATTCGGCCATGTTCTTGACTCCCTCAGGCTTTCTTGTCTTCGCCTATCAGCAGGCGTGTGTCCGAGAGATACATGTGCGGTGGGACTTGCAGGTTGTCGGGCGCGGGCTTGTTCTTGAACACGCGACCGGCGAGATCGAAGGTCGAACCATGGCAGGGGCACAGAAAGCCGCCCTCCCAATCGTCGGGCAGTGACGGCTGCGGACCGGGAGTGAAGCGGTCGCTGGGAGTGCAACCCAGGTGCGTGCAGATGCCCACCACGACAAGCACCGCCGGCTTGATCGAACGGGTTTCATTGCGTGCGTAGATCGGTGTGAATTCGTCGGGATGGCGCAACGACTTCGGATCGGCCAACTCGGGATCAAGCTTGGGCAACTCGGCAATTTGCGCGGGCGAACGCTTCAGGATCCAGACCGGTTTGCCGCGCCATGCAATGGTCATTTTTTCGTCAACCTTGAGGCCGCTGATATCGACTTCCACCGGAGCACCGGCCGCCTTGGCCTGTTCGGAGGGCTGGAAGCTGCTGATGAACGGAACGGCGGTGGCTACACCACCCACTGCACCGGCACAGCCGGATGCGATCAGCCACGTCCTCTTGCTAGTGTCGATCGGGGGCAGGCCGACGGGAATGTCACTCATGGGGATCCTCAATCTTCTACTCTGGGGCAAGGTCAGCGGTCGATTGTAGCGGAGCGCCACTGGCGAATTCAAGGCGCGCGACCATCGGCCACAGCCCGGCACGCGCTCTACACTTGCTCGGCTTTTTCCATCAACAGTAAACAAAAAGGTTCGTCACATCATGAGTGCCATGAAGGAATTTCGCGACTTTGCCCTCAAGGGCAGTGTGATGGATCTTGCCGTTGGCGTGATCATTGGCGCCGCATTCGGCAAAATCGTCGACTCTCTGGTCGCCGACGTCATCATGCCCATCGTCGGCTTGGTATTGGGCAGGCTCGACTTCTCCAACCTCTATATCGTGCTCGGCTCCATACCGGCCGGCGTCACCAACAATCTGACAGATCTCAAAAAAGCTGGCGTTGCGGTGCTGGCCTATGGCAACTTCATCACCGTCGCGGTCAATTTCGTCATCCTGGCGTTCGTCATCTTCATCATGGTCAAGCAGGTCAATCGCCTGCGTAAGAAGGACGAAGCGGCGCCCGTGGAAGCCGCGCCGCCAGAAGACATCACCCTGCTGCGCGAGATTCGTGACAGCCTCAAGCGCTCATAGTGGCGCCCCGCATGCGCCCTTGCGAAGCGGACCGACCGAACGCAAGAGCGCGCGCCATTCGCAGCGCCTCGATCAGGCTGGATGCATCGGCCACGCCGCGGCCCGCGATGTCAAAGGCTGTGCCGTGATCCGGGCTGGTGCGCACCAGCGGCAGACCGAGCGTCACGTTGACGCCCTTCTCGACTCCCAGATACTTGATCGGGATCAGCCCTTGATCGTGGTACATAGACACCACCACGTCGAACTCGCCTGGTGTGCCGCCTTTGGCACGGGCGCGCATGAACACCGTGTCAGGGGCATGCGGGCCGGTCGCGTCGATGCCTTCGGCGTGCGCAGCAGCAATGGCCGGCGCAATGATGTCGATCTCTTCGGAACCGAACAGGCCGCCTTCCCCCGCATGCGGATTGAGTCCGGCGACGCCGATCTTGGGCGCACGGCCGAACGCTGCAAACAGCGCTTCGTGCGTGATCCGCAACGTTGCCAGAACACCATCACAGGTCACCGCCTCGATCGCATCGCGCAGCGACAGGTGGATGCTCACCAGCACGGTGCGCAACTCATCGTTGGCCAGCATCATGCGCACCGGCACCTGGTTCAGCGCTAATCCCCGATGGGCTGCGGCTTCAGCCTGCAGCAGTTCGGTGTGGCCGGGATAGGGGAAACCGGCTGCCGCCAGCGCTTGCTTGTTCAGCGGTGCGGTCACCAATGCAGCAATCTCGCCGGTCAAGGCGGCGCGTGCGGCCCACACGACGCAATCACCCGCAGCCTTTCCCGCCGCTGCGCTGACGGTGCCGAGCACGATCCCACCAGGCGGCTCAATGGCCTGCAGCACCGCCACGCAACGCGGTGGAACGCGCTCGACTTCGGCCGCGGCTTCAATCACCACCACCGGCAACCCCGGCCGGCCCGGCGCAGCGAGCGACTGGGCGGCACGGCGCAGCGTGGCCGCATCCCCCGCAACAAAGCAGCCGCGCGTGAGTTCGGGCGCATCGCGAAACGCCTTGACGATAATTTCGGGCCCAATGCCGGCCGGATCGCCGAGCGTGATCGCGATCGGAGCGCCCTCGCTCGCCACGTGATCTTCTCTCATGCGGGGTTGTCGATGTCGATGAACTCGTGCTCGAGTCCGAGTTGGGCCGCCACATGGGCCGCCACGGCCGGCGCGCCGTAGCGCTCGGTCGCATGGTGCCCGCAGGCCAGGTACGCCACGCCCATTTCACGCGCGTAGTGCGCCTGGGGCTCGGAGATTTCGCCGGTGATGAAGGCATCGGCCCCAGCGGCGATCGCGGCTTCGAAATAACCTTGAGCCCCTCCCGTGCACCATGCTATCGTCTTTATAGCATTCTTCGCAGTATCGACGAGCGTTACATGCCTTTTCAATACCTTTCCGACGTGCCCAGCCAGCGCCTGGACGCTGGCGAAGACGGCACCCTCTTCGGCAACACCGAGAAAGCCAAGCTCCTGTTCGCCAAAACGACCCGCCGGTCCGGCGTGAGCGACCAGCCCCAACTGCAGCCCCAATTGGGCGTTGTTGCCCAGTTCGGGATGGGCATCGAGCGGCAAGTGATAGGCAAACAGGTTGACGTCATCGCCCAGCAGCAAGCCAAGCCTCTGGCGCATCCAGCCGGTGACGCAGCCGTCCTGGCCGCGCCAGAAAAGGCCGTGGTGAACAAAGATCGCGTCGGCACGGGCCTCGATCGCAGCCTCGATCAAGGCGCGGCTGGCCGTGACGCCTGAAACGATCTTGTGCACCGCGGTCCGGCCTTCGACCTGCAGGCCGTTCGGCCCGTAGTCCTTGAAGCGCCCGGGCGTCAGCAGAAGGTCGAACGCATTCAGTAATTCATGGCGTGTCGTGCTCATGCTGTCATTGTCTCAGCCCGTGCGTCGGTGACAATCCGTAATCCCGCTACGACCCTTTCGATTTCCATGAAACGCACCTGGCTCCTGTTTGCCCAAGCCGTCACCGTCTTGCTGGCAGCCTATTTCGTCGTTGCCACCTTGAAGCCGCAGTGGCTCGACCGGCGCGCAACGTCGCTCGGCGGTGTGGTGTCCGTGGTCGAGGCCCCCACTACAAGCGCGCAACCGGTCGCCGCCGGCAGCTTGAGCGCGGCTGCCAAGAAGGCTTCCCCGGCGGTAGTCAGTATCAACACCAGCAAGGCAGCCCAGCGCAATCCGCGCAGCAACGACCCGTGGTTTCGCTTCTTTTTCGGCGACCAGGGCGGCGACCAGCCACAGGTCGGCCTGGGCAGCGGCGTGATCGTGAGCGCCGATGGCTATGTGTTGACCAACAACCACGTGGTCGAGGGCGCGGACGAAATCGAAGTCACGCTGACGGACGGGCGCCATGCGCACGGCAAAGTGATCGGCACCGACCCGGATACCGATCTGGCGGTCTTGAAAATCGAGCTCGACAAGCTGCCGGTCATCGTCCTGGGCGATTCCGATGTGCTGCAGGTCGGTGACCGGGTGCTGGCCATCGGCAACCCGTTCGGCGTCGGCCAGACCGTCACCAGCGGCATCGTCTCGGCACTCGGACGCAACCAGCTGGGCATCAACACGTTCGAGAATTTCATCCAGACCGACGCAGCGATCAACCCCGGAAACTCCGGCGGTGCGCTGGTCGATGTCAACGGAAACCTCGAAGGAATCAATACCGCGATCTACTCGCGCTCGGGTGGCAGTATGGGAATCGGCTTTGCAATTCCAATGTCAACCGCCAAGCAGGTGCTCGGCGACATTGTCAAGGAAGGCAAGGTCACGCGCGGCTGGATCGGGGTCGAACCCAACGAGCTGTCTCCGGAGCTGGCCGAAACCTTCGGTGTCAAAGCCAACACGGGCGTGATCATCACCGGCGTGCTGCAGAACGGACCGGCCGCCAAAGCCGGCATCCTCCCCGGCGACGTGATCACCCAAGTGGGTGACAAGAAGATCGACAACGTGCAGCAGTTGCTGACGGCGGTCGCGGCGCTCAAGCCCGGCGGCGCGACACGTTTTGCCTTGCAGCGCGGCAGCGACACGATGGAGCTTGACGTCAACCCCGGCTTGCGGCCCAAAACGGTGCCGCGGCGCGCACCGGCTGAAGTCCCCGATTCAGAGTGAAGGAGCGCCGCCCTTTCGACAGGACCGCCCTCGACCGCGCCGGCGCTTTGCGCGTTGACTCAGGAGCCGGTTGAATCCGACTTCGTACCGGCTTCGGCCTGAGCTTCTTGCACTTCGTTGTCTCGCGGCACGAAATAATGGGCGGCAACAATCCCGATTTCGTACAGAAGAACCATCGGAATGGCCAGCGCCAGCTGCGACACGACGTCAGGCGGCGTCAGGATCGCTGCGATGACGAAGGCGACCACGATGAAGTAGCCGCGAAACGTTCGCAGCTGCGCCAGCGTGACCATGCCGAAACGCACCAGCAGCATGACCACGATAGGCACCTGAAAGGCGACACCGAACGCGATGTATAGCGACAGGATCGCCTCGACATAGGACGCGATGTCGGGCGTCGCCGCCACGCTCGAGGGGGTGAACTTCTCGATGAAGTTGAACATCCGGTCCAGCACGAAGAACTGGACGAAGGCAATGCCCGCGTAGGCCAGGCTACTGCCGAAAACAATGAGCGGCAGCGCAAACTTTTTCTCGTGGCTGTAGAGACCGGGTGCCACGAACATCCACGCCTGGTACATGAGCCAGGGCAGCGCGAGCAACACCGAAGCCATCATGAGCGCCTTGAGCGGCACGAAGAAGGGTGAGAACACGCCGACCGCGATCAATTTGGCATCGGGCGGGAGGTGGGCGCGAATCGGCACCGCAATCATGTCGATCAGACCGCTCGGGCCAGGCCAAATCGCAAGCAACACGCCGGCAACCACCAAGCCGTAGATGCAATACAGCAGCCGGTCGCGCAGTTCGATCAAATGCTGGACGAACGGCTGCTCGGTGCCTGCCAGCTCGTCGTCTACCTTGTTTTTCGTGTCGGGATCAGCCATGGGGTGAGCTTACCGGCGTCCGGCACGCAACCTGCGCAGCCAAGTGCGCGTCAGTCGATTTTGTGAGGCCGAAAGCGCGCGACGCGGGCTGCGCCCGACAACGCTTTGGTGCGAACGCCACTGCGGGCCTTGTACCACTGCGGCGTGGTGCCCTGTTTCAGGCGCCAGTTCTTGCGGGGATGTCGATATTGCGGGTAGTACGGCGTGACGTCGGTCACTGCGCTGGTGTGTTGGTCGCTGTCGGTGAGCTGCTTTTCAAGGTCGCTTGCACCCGAGCGGATGCTTTGCTCGACGTCGCGGGCGGCGTCGCTGACCGTGTCTTTCATCTTCTTGAGTTCATCGAGATCCATCGAACGATTGACCTCCGCCTTGACGTCGTTGACGTAGCGCTGCGCCTTGCCCAGTAGCGTGCCCACCGTGCGTGCCACGCGCGGCAGTTTCTCGGGGCCGATGACGATCAGCGCCACCGCGCCGATCATCGCCAACTTGGAAATATCGAGATCGAACACGTCAGCGCTTGACCCAGCCGTCCACGAGCGGCCGCTCCCTTAAAGCAACGCCCGTCATGGTCAGGATTTCTGCCGTGCTTCAACGTCAATGGTCGATTTGTCGACGGTCGATTTGCCGGCCACTTGCGCGGGCGGCGTCTCGGGCGAGTCAGCCGCGCCGTCTTTCATGCCGTCCTTGAAACCCTTGACTGCGCCGCCCAGATCGGTGCCCATGTTCTTGAGCTTCTTGGTGCCGAACACCAGAACAACGATCAGCAGCACAATCAGCCAGTGCCAGATGGAAATGGAACCCATGGATTAACTCCTGAAGAATAGGAATGATTTTAGTCGGCATATGGGACGTATTCTTCCAATAGGCCCAAGCCGCGAATCACCCCCTGAGCCAAGGCCTCGGCCCGCCCATGACGTGAACATGGAGATGGTGAACTTCCTGCCCGCCTTCGGTGCCGGTATTGATCACCACCCGAAAGCCGCCCTCGGGGTATGGCCGGCAGCCCTGCTCCAGGGCGAGCCGGGGGGTCAGCAACATGATCCTGCCCATCAGCGCCGCATCGGCCGCGGTCAGCTGCGCCATCGAGTCGATATGGCGTTTGGGAACGATCATGAAATGCACCGGCGCCCACGGCGCAACGTCGTGGAAGGCAAATAGTTCATCATCCTCGTAGACTTTGCGCGAGGGGATTTTGCCCTCGATGATTTTGCAGAAAGTGCAGTCAAACGACATTCGCGGGCTCCATCGGTTGACCGGCATTCATGCGTACCATGCCCTTGACGATGCGGTAGAGGAACCACAGCGAAATCAGGCCCCAGGCGATCCAGCCCGGCACGAGAAGTAACAGCCACAGCGGCGACGTGAGCAAATATGCCAGTCCGGCCCACACCACCGAGCGGATGCGCCAGCTGAAGTGCGACGCCTGCCAGCTGCCGGCTGCGTCGGCGCGCTTGACGAGATCGATCACCAGCGCGATCAGCAACAGGCCGATCGACACCTGTGCCCCTGGCAGCACGGCGGCAACGGCCACGATAAGGTGCAGCACGTAGCTGACCCAGCCGATCGTCTTGAGCGAATCGTTGGGGGTCAGGGTGATGATGTCATTGGGCATGGCGCTTCCTCAATCATTGCAGTCTTCACGGTCCTGCGCCTTGCGCAGGGCCTTTTCTTCGATGCCGCTGGTGCCTTCGCGCCGTTCCAGTTCTGCCACCACGTCGCGGGGTGACAGGTCGTAGTGCGCCAGCGCGACCAGGGTGTGAAACCACAGGTCCGCCACCTCGTTGACGATCTTGGAGCGATCGCCGCCATGGTCCGCGTCCTTGGCAGCCATGACGACCTCGGTCGCTTCCTCGCCGATCTTCTTCAGGAACGCATCGGGCCCCGTGTGCAGCAGGCGCGCGACGTAGCTTTTCTTGGGGTCGCCGCCACGCGCCGGCAGCCGGCTTTCGATCACGGCCGCCAAGCGTGCCAGCGCGTCTTCGGTGTTCGGAGCGGATGTGTCTTCGGTCATCGTGGTCATCATTTGTAGATCGATCCGGGGTCTTTCAAGACCGGCGCGGTCACGATCCATCGTCCGTTGTCGTATTTGCTGAAAAAACAGCTATGGCGTCCGGTGTGGCAGGCAATGCCGGGCTCGTGGCCCAACTGCGTGACCTTGAGCAGCACCACGTCGCTGTCGCAGTCGAGGCGGATCTCGTGCACGGTCTGCACGTGGCCTGATTCCTCGCCCTTGAACCACAGCTTGGCGCGCGACCGGCTGAAATACACCGCTCGACCGAGCTCGGCCGTTTTGGCGAGTGCCTCGCGGTTCATCCAGGCCAACATGAGCACGTCGTTGCTGCCCTGCTCCTGCGCGATCACCGGCACCAGGCCGCTCGCGTCCCATTTCACTTCGTCCAGCCAGTTCATGGCTGCATTGTCGGGGATTCGGCGTCGCGACCTTGACTTGCAGGATACCGCAGCACGCCGCGACGCGCCGGCATGCAACCGGTCGGCGCCGACAGACCCCAGCTGTTGGCGCCCTATTTGAGCGCCGGAGCGAGCGTCCGCCAACCGGCTGCGGCCAGCCCAGGAAACGCCATTCACTATCTTTTTTATAGCCGTTACCGCCCGTACATCGCGCGTTAAAGGCCAATTGGGCTCAAATCCTCACCGGGATGCCCCGCGCCGCCATGCAATCCTTGGCCTGGCCCACCGTGAACTCTCCGTAATGAAAAATGCTGGCGGCCAGCACGGCGTCGGCGCCCCCGAGCTGGATGCCGTCGGCCAGGTCGTCCAGGCTGCCGACGCCGCCGGAAGCGATCACGGGCACACCGACGGCATCGCTCACGGCGCGGGTCAGTTCGAGGTCGAAGCCGCTCTTGGTGCCGTCGCGGTCCATGCTGGTGAGCAGAATCTCGCCGGCGCCTCGGCGCGCCATTTCACCGGCCCAGAGCACGACGTCGAGGCCGGTGTTCTGGCGGCCGCCATGGCTGTAGACGTCCCAGCCGGCGCCGACGCGCTGCCCGCTGGGCGCCAGCCGCTCGGCGGCCTGGGCGCTGCGGCGCTTGGCATCGATGGCGACCACGATGCATTGCGCGCCGTATTTGTCTGACGCCTCGTTGATGACCTGCGGATTGCCAATGGCGGCCGAATTGAAGCTGGTCTTGTCGGCGCCGGCATTGAGCAGCCGACGCACATCGGCCACGCTGCGCACGCCGCCGCCGACGGTGAGCGGAATGAACACCTGCGACGCCACGGCTTCGATGATCGGCAGGATCAGGTCGCGCCCGTCGCTGGTGGCGGTGATGTCAAGAAAGGTGAGCTCATCGGCGCCCTGGGCGTTGTAGCGTGCGGCGATTTCGACCGGGTCGCCGGCGTCCCGCAGTTCGAGAAAATTGACGCCCTTGACGACGCGGCCACCGGTCACGTCGAGGCAGGGAATGATGCGTTTGGCAAGCATGGCGGTCCGGATCAAAAAATCAGATGACGGTGAGCTGCTGCCAGCCCGTCCACTGCGCTCCGGGCGCGAGCGGCACGGCCTCGTCGATGCGGGCTGCCTCGACGCACAGCATGTGGCGATAGGCGTCGTCCGGCATGTCGCCCAGCTTGGCGTTGAGCGCGACGCCGGGGTTCCAGACCACGGTTTCGGTGCAACTGGCGCTGTGCGCCACCTTGATCGTGCCCGACGGCTGCACCAGGCGCAGCGGCTGCGCCGGCGCGGCAAAGACGCTGTCGAATTCGCCCTCAAAACGCAGCGTGGGAGCTGCCTCGACCTGCTTCACATCGCGCACCGTGTCCCAGCGCCGGGCGCCCTGCAGCCCCTCCAGTTGCACGTCGGCGATGTCGTCGACGCGCAGATAACTGTGCAGCGCCGCCGTGAAGCTCCAGGGCACCGCGCCGGGGTTGCTGGCGGTGAGCGCGATGCGCAACCGCCGGGCCGCGAGCGTGGCCGTCAGCTGGAGATGAAAGGCCTGCGGCCAAATGGCAAGGGTGGCGTCGCTGTCGCGCAGGGAAAGCACCAGGCTTGCAGCGTCGCCTGCTTCGGCCTGCCAGGCGACGTGGCGTGCAAAGCCGTGCTTGGGCAGCGGCCCGCGCTGGTTGAACTGGGGCCAGCAAATCGGCACCCCGCCGCGGATCGCGCTGTGGCCGTCGAACAGGGCATCGGGGCTCAGGTAGAACCGCTCGACGCCATCGGCTGTGGTCCATGACACAAGCTGTGCGCCATGCAGCGCGACGACGATGCGGTCGCCGGCCGGCAGCGCGAGCGACAGGGCGGGCCGCCCGCGGAATTCAATCGAAGACATGGGGCGATTGTAGGGAGCGCGCAGAACGGCCAGACGTCCCGACCGCACAGTGCGCGCCGTGGCCGTCAGCCTTCGGCGAGGGTGTCGGCGCATTCTTGCGCCTGTGCAAAATCGAGTTCGCCGGAATAGATGGCGCGCCCGCAAATCACACCCTCAATGCCCTCGGCTTCGACCGCGCACAACTGCTCGATATCGGCCATGTTCGACAGGCCGCCCGAGGCGATGACCGGAATGGTGAGCGCGCGCGCCAGCTTGACGGTGGCTTCGATGTTGATGCCCGTCAGCATGCCGTCGCGGCCGATGTCGGTGTAGATGATCGACTCGACCCCGTAGTCCTGGAACTTGCGGCCCAGGTCGGCCACCTCGTGGCCGGTCAGCTTGCTCCAGCCGTCGGTGGCAACCTTTCCGTCCTTGGCGTCGAGTCCAACGATAATGTGGCCGCCGAAAGCGGTGCAAGCGTCCTGCAGGAAGCCCGGGTTCTTGACCGCCGCGGTGCCGATGATCACGTAGCGCAGGCCGGCGTCGATGTAGCTCTCGATGGTGTCGAGGTCGCGAATGCCGCCCCCCAACTGCACCGGTATCTCGGCTCCCACTTCGCGCAGGATGGCCTTGATGGCCGCATGATTCTTCGGCTTGCCGGCAAAAGCACCGTTGAGGTCGACCAGATGCAGACGCCGCGCACCCGCTTCGACCCACTTGCGCGCCATCGCAGCGGGGTCTTCGCCAAAAATGGTGGATTGGTCCATGTCGCCCTGCTTCAGCCGAACGCAGTGGCCGTCTTTGAGATCAATGGCGGGAATGAGCAGCATGGCAAAAATGGAAAAACTGAAGGGATGGGGCCATCGTGGCCGGGAAGTCGGGGCCGCGCAAGACGCGCGGCAGCCTTTGCGGTCGGGCGAAGGTCGTCGCCCTGGGGCCGGTCAGCGCAGTCGCGGGATTCATCGGATCAAGGGTTCCAGTGGAGAAAATTGCGGTACAGCTGCAAACCCTGCACCGTGCTTTTTTCGGGGTGGAACTGGGTGGCAAAAATATTATCGCGGGCGATGGCAGCGGTAAAGCGCGCCCCGTAGTCGGCCTCGCCGACGCTGTGCCGCGGATCGGTGGGCGTCGCATAAAAGCTGTGAACAAAATAAAACCAGCTCTGGTCGGGCACGCCGGCCCACACCGGGTGCGGCTGCGTCTGGTGCACCTGGTTCCAGCCCATCTGCGGCACCTTGTAGCGGCTGCCGTCGGGCTGCAGGCGGCCGGCTAGCTCGAACTTGAGCACCTCGCCGGGAATCAGGCCAAGACCCGGCGTGGAGCCCTCCTGGCTGTGTGACAGCATCATTTGCATGCCGACGCAGACGCCGAACAGCGGCTTGCTGGCGGCCGCTTCGAGCACCGACTCCTGCAGGCCCGATTCACGCAGTTCGCGCATGCAGTCGGGCATCGCACCCTGCCCTGGCAATACGACCCGCGTGGCCTTGCGCACCGCGTCGGGATCGGCGGTGACGAACACCTGCACGCCCAGCAGGTCGGCCGCGTGCTGCACCGCCTGCGCCACCGAGCGCAGGTTGCCCATGCCGTAGTCGACCACGGCCACTGTGTTTTTTGCTACTGAATTCATGGCTGTCTGCGCGGGAGGGACGGTCGATCCAGGCCTGTTTGGCTTAAATCCCTCAGAGCAAGCCTTTGGTCGAAGGAATGACGCCAGCGGCGCGCGGATCGAGTTCGAGCGCTGCGCGCAACGCGCGTGCAAAGGCCTTGAACACGCTCTCGCACTGGTGGTGCGCATTGACTCCCTTCAGGTTGTCGATGTGCAGCGTGACCATCGCGTGATTGGCAAAGCCGTGGAAAAACTCGGACGCGAGCTGGGTGTCGAAGGCGCCGATCATGCCGCTGGTGAACGGCACATTCATCACCACACCTGGCCGGCCGGAAAAGTCGATCACCACGCGGCTCAGGGCCTCGTCGAGCGGCACGTAGGCATGGCCGTAACGCCGCAGGCCACGCTTGTCGCCAACGGCCTGGGCCACGGCCTGGCCGAAGGTGATGCCGACATCCTCCACCGTGTGATGACCGTCGATGTGCAGGTCGCCCTGCGCCAGAATGTCGAGGTCGATCAGCCCGTGGCGCGCGATCTGGTCGAGCATGTGGTCGAAGAAACCGATCCCGGTGGAGAGCTGCGCCTTGCCGCTGCCGTCAAGGTCGAGCTTGACGGTGATTTTGGTTTCAGCGGTGTTGCGCGTGACTTGGGCGCGCCGCGGCACGCCGCCGGTGGCGTTCTCCAGGACGGCGGTCGCACCGGGGGCTTCAGGGACGGCGGTGAGAGTGTTCATAGCGAGGCTTCGAGAGCGGCAATCATCTGGGCGTTTTCATCGGCGCTTCCAACCGTGATGCGCAGGCAGTTGGCCAGCAACGGGTCCATTCTAGAAACGTTCTTGATCAGCACGCCGCGCCGCTTCATGCCCTCGAAGGCCTTGTCGGCATCGGCCACGCGAACCAGGATCATGTTGGCCTCGCTGGGCCAGCACTTGACGGTCGGCAGGCGCACCAGCGCGGCAAAAACCAGCGCGCGCTGTGCCCGCAGCTCCCCGGCCTGGGCGGCAAACACCTCGCCGTGCTCCAGCGCGAACAACGCGCTTTCGCAGTTGAGCACGCTGATGTTGTAGGGCGGGCGCACCTTGTCGAGCTCTGCGATCAGTGCCTTGGGGCCCATCAGGTAGCCCAGCCGCGCGCCGGCCAGGCCGAATTTGCTGAGCGTGCGCATCAGCAACACATGGCCGTGGCGCGCCACGCGCTCGATGTAGCTGCGCGCAGCGAACGGCTGGTACGCCTCGTCGATGACGACCATGCCGCCTTGCTCGCGTTGCGCCTCGATGATCTTCTCGATCACCGCGTCGTCCCACAGGTTGGCCGTCGGGTTGTTCGGATAGGCCAGGTAGACGATGGCCGGCCGCTCCCGTGCGATGGTGGCCAGCATGGCGGCCTCGTCCAGCTCGAAGTCAGCCGTCAGGGGTACGCCGACATAGCGCAGGCCTTGCAGCTGCGCCGTCATGGCGTACATCACGAAGCCCGGCGTCGGTGCCAGCACGGCCGCCGGCCGAGCCCCTGTGGCGGCCGCCCCGTCCGGTGCCGCGCAGGCCAGCGCCAGCAGCGTGATCAGCTCGTCGGAGCCGTTACCCAGCATCAGCGCAAAGCCCTCTGGCAGGTGAGCGTACTCGGCCAGCGCCCGCTTCAGGTCGTCGCCGCGCGCACCCGGATAGCGGTTCAGCGCGAGCGCGCCAAGTCGGGCACCCAACTCGGTTTGCAGTGCGAGTGGCAGCGCAAACGGATTTTCCATCGCGTCGAGCTTGACCAGGCCGCTCGCGTCCTGCACTGGATAGGCGTGCATGGCTCGGACATCGGCGCGGATGTGCGCCAGTGCGCGGGTCGTGCTGTTGGCGTTTGAAATCGTCATGGGCATATTTTCTCCATCTCTCTCACTCACCCACCCCGATCCATTCCAGAAACACGGCGGAAACGGCGTTGCTGGGCTGCCGGGGTCGACCCGGCACGGTGTTGGCGGGCGCCACCAGGTGCGCGCACGTTGGGGAAGCTCATTGGGTACATCTAAAGGTGCTCTGCAGCGCTGCCGAGACGACCAGTGGCACCGGCATGTCGGCCTCATAAAGATCAGCCTTGCGAGTCAGTTCGGCCTGGTAGATCGGGCGCGCCATCGACGGCTCCAGTCGCCGGCCTTCGACGCAGAACGCAGGTTTCTGTCCCGCGCGCTGTGCGGTATCGCTCGCTTCGCGCAGCCCTTCGACCACGCCGACCAGGTAATAGCTGGCGTAGGCGCTGCCGTCTTTCTCGTTGGCTTCCAGCGTGCGCAACTCGCGAATGCTCATCGCCTGCACTGCTGCGACGCCCAGGCCCAGCAACACGGCGCAGGCGAGCAGCCGCGAAACAACACGGCTGCGCCTCTGCCGGACTGCGGGTGCTGCCCCTTGCGAGGAGGGCAGCGGCCACACCGAGCCGGCAGGCGCTGATGGCGCGCCCAGTGACACCGCCGAACCATCTTTGCCGGGTCGCTGGTGTTGCTCCCTGAAAGCGAATTGGCGGCCACGCGATGGGGGCAAGCCTGGGCGTGCGCCTAGTGCCGGGGTGGTCATGCCAGCCGCAGCCGCGCCGCTTCGGCGTGCGCATACAGTCCTTCGCCCTCGGCCAGCGTGACGGCGATGCGCCCGAGCATCTGCGCACCGGCGTCGCTCACCTCGATCAGGCTGCTACGCTTCTGAAAGTCGTAGACGCCGAGCGGACTGGAAAAACGCGCCGTGCCGCTGGTCGGCAGCACGTGGTTCGGGCCGGCGCAGTAGTCGCCCAGGCTCTCACTGGTATGGGCGCCAAGGAAGATCGCGCCAGCGTGGCGCAGCAGCGGCTCCCAGCGATGCGGATCGCGGCTGCTCACCTCCAGGTGCTCGGGCGCGATGCGATTGCTGATCTCGCAGGCTTCTTCCATGCTGCGGGTGTGGATCAGCGCACCGCGACCATTGAGCGAGGCGACGATGATGTCGGCGCGCCGCATGGTGGGCAACAGGCGGTCTATTTCCTGTTGCACGCGGTCGATGTAGGCGGCGTCGGGGCTGAGCAGGAGGGCCTGCGCCAGTTCATCGTGCTCGGCCTGCGAGAAAAGATCCATCGCCACCCAGTCGGGCGGCGTGCTGCCGTCGGCCAGCACCAGGATCTCGCTCGGGCCGGCAATCATGTCAATACCCACCGTGCCGAAGACGCGCCGCTTGGCGGCCGCCACATAGGCGTTGCCGGGGCCGGTGATCTTGTCGACGGCCGGAATGCTGGCGGTGCCATAAGCCAGTGCCGCGATCGCCTGCGCGCCGCCGAGGGTAAAGGCGCGCGTGACGCCAGCCACATGGGCGGCGGCCAGCACCAGCGGATTTTTTTCGCCCCCCGGCGTTGGCACGACCATGATGATGTCGGCCACGCCGGCGACGTGCGCCGGAATCGCGTTCATCAGCACGCTCGACGGGTAGGCCGCCTTGCCGCCCGGCACGTAGAGGCCGACGCGATCAAGCGGCGTCACCTTCTGGCCGAGCAGGCTACCGTCGGCATCGCGGTAACTCCAGCTTTCGCCGTTGGCTTTTTTCTGCGCCTCGTGAAACAGGCGCACACGCAGCGCAGCGGCTTCTAGCGCGTCACGCTGCACCGCGGGCAACGACTCGAAGGCGGCGCGCAGTTCGGTCGGCTTCAGTTCAAGCGCACCGATGTCCGTGGCGTCGAGGCGGTCGAAGCGGCGCGTGTACTCGAGCACGGCGGCGTCGCCTCGCCGACGCACGTCAACCAGAATGTCGGCCACCACCTGCTCGATGGCTTCATCGGCTTCAGCCGACCACTGCAGGCGTGCCTTCAAATCTACGTCAAAAGTGGCTGAAACTGTTGACAGACGGACAGGAGAGGCTGTTACTTTCATGGCACCACTGAATCTTCGTGATAGAGGTTCAATCGGAAGAAATGGCCGATTCGAACGCGTCGATGATGCGGCGAATCGGTTCGCGCTTGAGCTTGAGCGCCGCCTGATTGACCACCAACCGCGCGCTGATGTCCATGATGCGCTCGACTTCGACCAACTGGTTGGCCTTGAGCGTGTTGCCGGTCGACACCAGGTCGACGATGGCATCGGCCAAGCCGGTGAGTGGCGCCAGCTCCATGCTCCCGTAGAGCTTGATCAAATCGACGTGCACGCCTTTGGCACCGAAAAAATCGCGCGACAGGCCAAGGTATTTGGTGGCGACCTTGATGCGCGAGCCCTGGTGCACTGCCGAGGCATAGTCGTAGTCGGCGCGCACCGCGACGCTCAGGCGGCAGGCGGCGATTTTCAGGTCGAGCGGCTGATACAGGCCCCGGTTGCCATGCTCGAGCAGCACATCGAGCCCGGTCACGCCCAGGTCAGCACCGCCGTACTGGACGTAAGTGGGCACGTCGGATGCGCGCACCAGCACCACCCGTACATCGGGACGCGTGGTCGCCAAAATGAGCTTGCGCGACTTCTCGGGGTCTTCCGTCACCTCGATGCCAGCGGCAGCCAGCAGTGGCAGCGTCTCCTGGAAGATGCGGCCTTTGGACAAAGCGAGAGTGATCATGGGGTGGTGTTCATGCGAGGAACGAGGAACACCGCGAAACGGGCTATACCCGCCCGCAGGTGTTGCCCCCGGCAGGGGGTTGGCGAAGCGGCACGAAGTGCGCGAAGACTGGGGGTGTGCGTCATTGCACGCGCTCGATGTCGGCCCCGATCCGACGCAGCTTGATCTCCATGCGGTCGTAGCCACGATCGAGGTGATAGATGCGGTCGACTTGCGTCTGGCCGCTGGCCACCAGTCCGGCGATCACCAGGCTGGCCGAGGCGCGCAGATCGGTCGCCATGACGGTCGCGCCCGACAGCTGCGCCACGCCCTCGACCACCGCGATCCTGCCGTCGACGTGGATGGCGGCACCGAGCCGCACCAGTTCGTTGACGTGCATGAAGCGGTTTTCAAAAATGGTCTCCGTCACCACCGAGGCGCCTTGGGCGATGGCGTTGAGCGTCATGAACTGGGCCTGCATGTCGGTCGGAAAACCCGGGTACTCGGTGGTGCTGAAGCTCTGCGCCTTGAGACGCTCGCAGGCTGGCCCGGTTGAGCGCACGCGCACGCCGCCCGGCACCGCCGTCACGCTACAGCCGGCATCGCGCAGCTTGTCGATCACCGCATCAAGATGTTCCGCGCGTGCATGGCGCAGCAACACGTCGCCGCCGGTGGCGGCCACCGCGCACAGGAAGGTGCCGGCCTCGATGCGATCGGCCACCACGGAATGCTCGCAGCCGTGCAGCCGCTCTACGCCCTGCACGCGGATGTGGCCGGTGCCGTGGCCCTCGATGCGCGCGCCCATCTTGATCAGCATTTCGGCCAGGTCGACGATCTCGGGTTCTTGTGCCGCGTTTTCGAGCGCGGTCTCGCCCTCGGCCAGCGCGGCAGCCATCAGGAAGTTCTCGGTGCCCGTGACGGTCACCATGTCGGTCAGGATGCGGGCGCCATGCAGGCGCGTGCGCCCGGCTGGCAGGCCGGCCACCATGTAGCCGTGCTCGACCACGATGTCGGCGCCCATCGCCTGCAGGCCCCTGATGTGCTGGTCGACCGGGCGCGAGCCGATGGCGCAGCCGCCTGGCAGCGAGACCCGGGCCTTGCCAAAACGCGCCAGCAGCGGCCCCAGTGCCAACACCGAAGCGCGCATGGTCTTGACCAGCTCGTACGGCGCTTCCGGGCTGTGCAGCCTGTCGGCGTCGATGCGCACGCTGCCGTTGCCGGACTCGCCGTCGTGGCGCTCGGCCACCACGCCCATGTTGCGCAGCAACTTGAGCATGGTGCTCACGTCATGCAGGCGCGGCACGTTGTGCAGCGTCACCGGCTCGTTCGTCAAAAGGGCGGCGCACAGCTCGGGCAAGGCGGCGTTCTTGGCGCCCGAGATGAGCACCTCGCCTTGCAGCGCCCGGCCGCCGCGAATCAAAAGTTTGTCCATGAAAATCCAGCGAAATATGCGTCCAGCTCCGGCCGGCATCTTGTCTGTCGCGTGGCTGGTGTCTAGTAACCCGCGCGGAGCTCTATGTCGCTACAAAGGTGGCAAGGGCTACTTTTCGGCGACCGGTCTTCATCGAGAGCGCGTGCACCTCGTCGGAATGCATCTTGCTGCCCAGCGTGGCATACACCCGCTGGTGGCGCTGAATCGGGCGCAGCCCCTCGAAGTCGGCCGAGACGATAGTGGCATACCAGTGGCGGCCATCACCCTCGAGCGCGATGTGTTGGCACGCCAGCGTGGCGGCAATCAGGGTTTCAAGTTCTTCAGCGGTCATAGGATTTCTCTATTGTCAGTAAACACCGCGGAACCGGCTTTGCCAGGCCGCTGGTGTCGTCCCCGGCAGGGAGTTGGCAAAGCGACACACAGTGCGCCAGGACTGGGGCGAAAGCCACGTTCACCCCCGAATTTTGTAGCCGATGCGCAGCAGGTGCACTGCCACCGCGCTCACGATCAGCCTGGCGGCAACGAGGCGACCGAGTAGAAAACGCCCGACAAAAACGTCAGCGGCATGATCAGGAAGTTCTGGAACGCCGCCATCTGGTCGAATTTTTCGGCCCACAGCCCCGCGATCAGCCCCAGTGTCGCGAGCATGGCCGCGCCGAGCAACCCGAACACGATGATCCACAGTGGCGCCACGAATCCCGGCGTGGCAAACCACGACGTGACGACAAAGACACCGAGCCCGACGGCAAGACCACGCAGCACCGACGAGCCCACATAAGCAAAAAACCAGCCCCAGTGCGACAACGGCGTGAGCAGCACGAACACCAGGTTGCCCATGATCTTGCTCTGGACGATGGACGACGAACTGTTGGCGAATGAGTTCTGGAGCACGCTCATCATCACCAGGCCGGGAACAAGAAATGCGGTATACGTCACCGTGCCGTAAACCTTGACATGGTCTTCCAGCGCCTGGCCGAAGATCACCAGGTACAGCACCGAGGTCAGGATCGGTGCGCCGACGGTCTGGAAACCCACCTTCCAGAACCGCAGGACTTCCTTGTAGAACAGCGTGCGCCAGCCGGTGAACCTCATCGCGGCGCTGGCCCGGTCGCCGTTGCAACACACGGGCTCATTTGGTCACCTCCAGCGGCACCTGCTCGCCCGCCATCAGGTCGATAAACACGTCCTCCAGATCAGCGTTGCGCATCTGGACATCTTCGACCACAAGGCCAGCTTCGCGCAGCGTCGCCAGCATTTGCTCTACTTCGTACGCGTTACGCGCCGGCACCTGCACGATGCGCCCTGTCACGCGCGCCTGCTGCGCAATGCCCGGCGGCAACAGTCCGTCGGTCTTGAAGCGCAGCATGTTGCCGGCGGCCGACTTGAGCAACTCGCTGGTGCGGTCGAGCGCAATCACGCGGCCCTGCTTGAGCATCGCAATGCGACCGCACAGCGCCTCGGCTTCTTCGAGGTAATGCGTGGTCAGCAGCACGGTGCTGCCCTGCCGGTTGAGTTTGGCTACGAATTGCCACAAGGTCTGGCGCAACTCGACGTCGACGCCGGCCGTCGGCTCGTCGAGCACGATCACCTGCGGCTTGTGGACCAGCGCCTGGGCCACCAGCGCGCGGCGCTTCATGCCGCCCGACAGCTGGCGCATGTTGGCGCTAGCCTTGTCGGCCAGGCCCAGGCTGTGCAGCAGCTCGTCGATCCATGCGTCGTTGTTCTTGACGCCGAAGTAGCCCGACTGGATGCGCAGCGCCTCGCGCACGGTGAAAAACGGGTCGAACACCAACTCCTGCGGCACCACGCCCAGGTGGCGGCGGGCCTCGGCAAAATCACGCTGCACGTCGAAGCCATAGACGCTGATCGCGCCGGCGGTCGGCCGCGCCAAGCCTGCCAGCATGCTGATCAAGGTCGTCTTGCCCGCGCCGTTGGGGCCGAGCAGGCCGAAGAACTCACCTTCTTCAATCTGGAAATTGACCTCGTCGACCGCGCGCAGGCCCGATTGCCCGTGCGCTTGTGCGTGACGAGGAGGGGGATAGGTCTTGCAGACCGACTGGAAGGAGATGGCTGGCATGGGCAACCGGCTATTTTACGGCCGCCCGTTACGGTGGCTGCCGCAAGGGCATGCCAGCCAATATCCGCCGCTCATGAAGACCAGCGCGGTGAGTCGCCGCGACGCCGGCCGCTACGGCGCAGCCGGCAACAGCCCGGCGACGCCGTAAAGCATGGCCAGTTCGCGCAGACGGGTGGGCAAGCCGCGGACAGCAAAGCCCCGCCCCAAAGCGCTGGCGCCCCGACGACATTCGAGCAACACCGCAATGGCCGAGGAATCGAACTGCGTCAGCGCACTGGCATCGACCACCGTGACCGAAGCGGCCTGCGCCGCCAGGCCCTGCGCCAGCATGCGCATGCAGGCCGGTGCTTCGTCATGCGTCAGCCGCGGCGGCAGCACCAGCATCATGGTGTGCCGTTCCGGCGCTCACCGCAGTCGCATTCGTCAGCCATTGGATTTCTTCGCATTCCCATCGCTGAAATTACGCTTGTTGCGTGCCGCCAGCGCGGCAATCAAGCCGTCAATGCCGTGGCTGTTGATTTCCTGCGCAAACTGGGTGCGATAGGTTTCCACCAGCCAGACGCCCATGACGTTGATGTTAATAATCTTCCAGCCACCGACCTCGCCCGGCGTTTTTTCAAGCCGATAGTCGAGTTGCACCGGGTCACCGTTGCCCTTGATCTCAGTGCGAATCAGCACTTCCTTGTCGTCCGCCGCACCGCGATAGGGTCGCACCGCCACGGTCTGGTCGCTGATCTGGTCGAGCGCGCCAGCGTAGGTGCCCACCAGCAGATTCTTGAATTCGGTTTCGAGCTGCTTGCGTTGCTCGGGCGTGGCCTGACGCCAACCCGGGCCTACGGCGGCCGCTGTCATGCGCTCGAAATTGACGTTTGGCATCACCTTGGCATCAACCAGCGCCCTGATCTTGGCCAAGTCCCCGGTCTTGATGGATCTGTCGGCCTTGATGATTTCCAGCACGTCATTGGTCAAGCGCTTGACCAAAGCATCCGGGGCCTCGTCGGCCGCGTAAGCCGAACGAACAAAGCCCCCCACGGCACCCCCTGCCAGCAAGGCGCCTGTCAGCGCCAGACGGCCGAATGTGCGACGTTGTAACACCAGCTTCATCCATCACTCCCTCGGAAAAAAAGCCTATTGCGGCCAGAACAAATTGGATAGCCGAGTGGTCGGCAGGTTCCCGCTCGCCACATCACCCGCGTGCAAAGGTGTGCGAACGGCACACCACAACATCGACGACCGCGGGCTAATACCCACCTTCATCGTCAGGCGGATTGCCGTCGAACACGTCGTTACGGCGCCGCTGCAGGAAGGCATCGCGCGTGAACGAGTATTTGTCGAGCGCCGCGTCGTCGATCAGACGGCTGATACGCAGCAGGTTCGAGCGCGCATCGATGACGCGCAGCACGGCCAGCGAATTGCGCGCACTGATGGGCTCCACATACCCGAGCGGCGCCGCGCTCCAGTCGACCGGCAGCGCAGCCGCGTCGCGCACGGTCGATGGCCCAAGCAGCGGCAGCACGAGGTAGGGTCCAGGCGGTGCGCCCCAGCGGCCCAGCGTCTGGCCGAAATCTTCGTTCTGGCGGTCGATGCCGATTTCCGTCGCAATATCGAGCAAGCCGCCCAAGCCAAAGAACGTGTTGACGTTGACGCGCATGAAGGCCTCGGCGCTCGCTCGCAGGCGCAACTGCAGCACGCTGTTGGCGAAGCTCCAGATATCGGACAGGTTGCCGAAGAAATTGCCGACGCCGCTGCGCACCGGCAGTGGCAAGGTGTCGCGGTATGCCGTCGCCACCGGGCGCAGCACCGCATCGTCAACGGTCTGGTTAAAGCTCGCGATGCGGCGATTGAACGGCTCCAGCGGATCGGCGGGGTTCGCGCCGGGCCCCGTCGCACAGGCGCAAACCATCGTCAAAACGGCTGCAGCGCCCGTCCAGCGGGCGATAACAGCCATACTTTTGATGGCGGTCGAAGAAGCGGTGTGAAATTTCATTTTTTGCTGGCCGATCCATTGGCCGAGCTGCCTTCGGCCGCTTTGCTGAAGAGAAACTGGCTGATCAGATTTTCAAGCACAACGGCCGACTGCGTCGCCGTGATGGTGTCGCCCGCCTGCAAATTCTTGTCGTCGGCGCCGGCCTCGATGCCGATGTACTGCTCGCCCAGCAGCCCGCTGGTCAGGATCTTGAGCGAACTGTCCTTGGGGAAGCTGTAGCGATTTTGCAACGCCAGGTTCACGGTGGCCTGAAAGCGCTTGTCGTCGAAGGTGATCGACTCGACCCGACCGACCACCACGCCGGCACTGCGGACCGCCGTCTGCGGCTTAAGGCCGCCGATGTTGTCAAAACGCGCCTTGACGGTGTACGTGCTCTGGAAGTTCAGGCTCAGCAGATTGGCCGACTGGAGCGCCAGAAAAAGCAGCGCCGCTGCGCCGATTAGCACGAACAGGCCGACCCAGATGTCATTTTTGGAACGTTGCATAGCGATCTTCTAAATCCTTACCATTGAACCCATTCGTGAAACACCGCGGAACCGCCTCCGCCCGGGCCGCTGGCGTTGCTCCCTCGAAGGGGGCTGGCGAAGCGATACGCAGTGCGCGCCGCGTGGGGATGTGCCAAGTCATATGCTGAACATCATTGCGGTCAACAGGAAGTCGAGCCCCAGCACCGCCAGCGAAGCCACCACCACGGTGCGGGTCGTGGCCTGCGAAACCCCCTCGGGCGTGGGCCGTGCCGCATAGCCCTGCAGCAGCGCGACAAAGGTCACCGTGACACCGAAGGCAATGCTTTTGACGACGCCGTTACCGACATCGCGCCAGACGTCGACGCCGCTTTGCATCTGACCCCAGAAGGCGCCCGGGTCGACGCCCAGCATCACCACGCCGACCACGTAGCCGCCCATCACCCCGACCGCGCTGAACACCGCCGCCAGCAGCGGCATGGTGATCACGCCGGCCCAGAAGCGCGGCGCGAGGATGCGCTGTACCGGGTCGACCGCCATCATCTCCATCGCACTCAGTTGCTCACCTGCCCGCATGAGGCCAATCTCGGCCGTGAGCGATGTGCCGGCGCGGCCGGCAAACAGCAGCGCGGCGACCACCGGCCCGAGCTCGCGCACCAGGCTGAGTGCAACGAGCAGCCCCAGGGCCTCGGACGAACCGTAGCGTTGCAGCGTGTAGTAACCCTGCAGGCCCAGCACGAAGCCAACGAACAGGCCCGACACCGCAATGATCGCCAGCGAATAATTTCCCAGGAAATGAATCTGGTCGCGCACCAGCGAAAAACGCCCCAGGCAGCGCGCACCGGGCCCGGCCAGGCGCACCAACAGGCGTGCCGCCTGGCCCAGATCGGCCAGCTTGCTGCGCACCGCGAAGCCGATGTCGGCCGGCCGCCAGAAACTCATTGGCGCCCTCCTGCGGCATTGCCAAAGTCATCCTCGACACTGACGCCGGGATAGTGGAACTGCACCGGCCCGTCGGCCAGCGCATTGACAAACTGGTGCACCAGCGGATCGGTGCTTTGGCGCACCGCCTGCGGCTCGCCCTGTGCCGCGACGCCGCCGTTGGCCAGGATGATCATGTGGTCGGCAATGCTGAAGGTTTCCTCCAGGTCGTGCGACACCACGATGCTGGTCAGGCCCAGCGTGTCGTTGAGCTGGCGAATCAGCCGCGCGGCGGTGCCGCGCGAAATCGGGTCGAGGCCGGCAAAGGGCTCGTCGTACATCACCAGGTCGGGGTCGAGCGCAATGGCGCGCGCCAGGGCCACGCGCCGCGCCATGCCGCCCGAGATTTGGCTCGGCATCAGGTCGCGCGCGCCGCGCAGGCCGACCGCGCCGAGCTTCATGAGCACCACGTCGCGCACCAGCGATTCGGCCAGGCCTGTATGCTCGCGCAACGGAAAGGCGACGTTGTCGAATACGCTCATGTCGGTGAACAGCGCGCCGAACTGGAACAGCATGCCCATGCGGCGCCGGGCCGCATACAGCGCAGTCTCATCCATCTGGCCAACGTCCTGTCCGTTGAAGCGCACCTCGCCGCGCTGGGCGCGCAACTGGCCGCCAATCAGCCGCAGCACCGTGGTCTTGCCCCCGCCAGACGCGCCCATCAGCGTCGTCACCTTGCCGCGCGGCACGCGCAGCGAAAGGTTTTCCAGCACCGGGCGCGCACCATACCCAAAGTGCAGCTGGTCGAGTTCGACGATGGAGTCGGGTGGTGAAGAGGTCATGGCGATCAAGCGGCGGATTCCGGCGCGCAACGCAGGCCCGCAGAGGCGCGATCTTAAAGGACGCCCGAGCGCGCGATGCCGCCGCCCCGCGCGACCCGATCGGGCGTGGCGGTCGCTCACGACGCGATTGCTTACAATGGCCGGCAAAGAATCGGTCGCTCGCTCCCCGCGGCGGCCCACATTGATCAACCACGCATTGCGAACTGCACCGCTGCAGTTCGCCCGCGCCGGGGCGCCGCCTCCAACGGCCGCAACCCATTTCGCGCCACCCTGCGCGCACCAGTCGGCACCGTGCACACGGGCGAATTTTTGACTTAGAAAAAAGGAACTTCACCGAATGTTGAGCCAGCGCCCGTCCACCCGCCCCTCGCTTGCCCCTGTGCCGCGCCATGCACGCGGCCTGCACCTGATGGGCGATCTGTACGGCTGCCGCTGTGACAGTCAACTGATGCTGGATGCCCTGCACCTGGAGAATTTCTGCAAGCAGGCCGTCTCAACGGCCGGCCTGACGTCAGTGGGCAGCCTGTTCCACAGCTTTGGCGAGGGTGAGGGCGTGACGGGCGTGGTGGTGCTGGCCGAATCGCATTTGTCGATCCACACCTGGCCTGAAGACGGCTACGTCACGCTGGACGTGTACGTGTGCAGCTACTCGACCGACAACGGGCCCAAGGCGCAGCAGTTGTTCGACCGTTTCATGAAGGCGTTCAACCCGGCAGATCCGCACCTGCACCGCGTTGTCCGCGCTTGAAATGACCCTCCCCCGGCCGGCGATGCGCCTCGGCTCGCGCTACCTCACCGAACGCCTGTCGGCCGACTTCGGCTTTTACCTGCACGAGCAGCAATTGCTGGCCCACGTGCAAACACCGTGGCAGACGATCGAGGTGTTTGACAACGCGCTGTTCGGTCGTGTGATGCGGATCGACGACTGCTTCATGACCTCGGAGCGCGACGAATTTTTTTACCATGAACCGATGGTCCATTTGCCGGCCGTGGCGCACGCCGGCCCACGCTCGGCGCTGGTGGTCGGCGGTGGCGACGGCGGCGCGGCCGAGGAACTGCTCAAGCACCCGAGCATCGAGCGCGTGGTGCTGGCCGAGCTCGATGCCGGCGTGGTACAGGTGGCACGCGAGTGGCTGGCGCCGATCCACCGCGGCGCCTTCGATGATCCACGCATGGAACTGCGCATCGGCGATGGGCGGGCGCTGATCGAATCGTGCAGCGAGCAGTTCGACCAGATCGTGCTCGACCTGACCGATCCGTTCGGTCCGGCGCTCGATCTTTACACGGTGGAGTTTTATGCCGCCTGCCGGCGCGCCCTGCGACCCGGCGGCGTGCTGTCGCTGCATCTGGAGTCGCCCATTCATCTACCAGGCACGATGGCACGCATCGTGGCATCGTTGCGCGCGGTGTTCCCCGTGGTACGGCCCTATCTGCAATACGTGCCGCTGTATGGGACATTGTGGGGCATGGCGATGGCGTCCGACAGCACCGACCCGTCGGCATTCAGCAGCACCGACATCGACCAGCGCATTGCCCAGCGCGAGCTGCGCGACCTGCAGCTCTACAACGGCGCCACCCACCACGCGCTGCTGGCCCAGCCGAACTTCGTGCGCACGCTGCTGGCGCAACCGGCCACGCCGATCCACCGCGGCGACACGCTGGAAGAAACCATCGACCCGGCCGCACTGCCAGCCGTGGTCACAGTGCTGGCAAGCACCCGTGGTGGCCCGCCCGAGCCACCGTCGGCCTGACCCCCCGCCTTTTCTGTGATGCGCTGCATCGGCGGTGGCGTCTTCGGCGTCCGCGCCGCACTAAACTGATCGGTGCGATCGGGTCACACGGCGCAACGGGCTCGGCCCGGCCACTGGGATTGCCCGCTGTAGCAGGTTGACCGCGACGCGAAGCGGGCCAGCCTCGGGCAGAGCCCAAGGTTACCGCGGCAGGTTGCTAAAACCCATAAGGAACTCGTCCACCGCGCGCGCGGCCTGGCGGCCTTCGCGGATCGCCCACACCACCAGCGACTGGCCACGGCGCATGTCCCCGGCGGCGAATACCTTGGGCACATTGGTCGCATAGCCGCCGATGAAATCCACGGTGGCACGGGCGTTGCCACGGGCGTCCTTGTCGACTCCAAAGGCATCGAGCACTGCGCTAACCGGGTTGACAAAACCCATGGCCAGCAGCACCAGGTCGGCCTTTAGAAGCTGCTCGCTGCCCGCCACCGGCGTCGTCTTGCCGTCCTTCCACTCCACGCCCACCGTTTTCAGGCCGGTGAGCTTGCCGGCCTTTCCGCTCTTGCCGTCACCCACGAACTCTTGGGTCGAGATGGCAAATTGGCGCTCGCAACCTTCCTGGTGGCTGGAACTGGTGCGCAGCTTGTACGGCCAGTAGGGCCAGGTCAGTGCGCGGTTTTCTTCCTCGGGCGGTAGCGCCATCAGTTCGAACTGGGTCACGCTCAAGGCGCCCTGGCGATTGCTGGTGCCGACGCAGTCGGAGCCAGTGTCGCCACCGCCGATCACGATCACGTGCTTGCCGGTGGCCACGATCTGGCCCTTCACCTTGTCGCCGGCGTTCACCTGGTTTTGCTGTGGCAGAAATTCCATCGCAAAGTGCACGCCATTCAGCTCGCGCCCCGGTGCCGGCAGGTCGCGCGACTGCTCGGAGCCGCCGGTCAACAGCACGGCGTCAAATTCGCGGTCAAGCTGCTCGGGCGTGACGATGTCACGCGCCTGATCGAGAACCCTGGAACCCTTGCCGAGCGGGTCTTTCGCAGCCCCCACCATCACGCCGGTGCGCAAGTTGACGCCTTCCTTCCTCATCTGCTCGACGCGGCGATCGATGTGGCGCTTTTCCATCTTGAAGTCGGGGATACCGTAGCGCAGCAGGCCGCCGATGCGCTCGTTCTTCTCGAACAGAGTCACATCGTGACCGGCGCGCGCCAGCTGCTGCGCTGCCGCCATACCGGCCGGACCAGAGCCGACCACGGCGACCTTCTTGCCGGTCTTGTGGGCGGGCGGGCGCGGCACCACCCAGCCCTCGGCCCAGGCGCGATCGATGATGGCGTGCTCGATGCTCTTGATGCCGACTGGATCGTCATTCACGTTGAGGACGCAGGCGGCCTCGCAGGGCGCAGGGCAGATCCGGCCGGTAAATTCGGGAAAGTTGTTGGTCGAGTCGAGGACCGCAAAGGCGCTTTGCCAGTCGTTGCGGTAGACGAGGTCGTTGAAGTCCGGAATGATGTTGTTGACCGGGCAGCCGCTGCTGCAAAACGGGGTGCCGCAATCCATGCAGCGCGCACCCTGCACCTTGGCTTGCGCGGCGTCGATGGCGACGACGAATTCCTTGTAGTGTTTGACACGTTCGGCAACGGGTTTGTAGCCCTCCTCGATGCGCTTGAACTCCATGAAGCCGGTAATCTTTCCCATCGTCTTTGCTTTCTTTGATCCTCAAACCGGGGCCGACGTAGCCGTCATCGCGTGCTGCGCCAGGCCGACGTGGGCATTGTTTCCAGTGCTGGCCCGCTCGATCTCCCGCTCGTGGATTTCGGCCAGCGCGCGCTTGTACTCGTTTGGGAACACCTTGACGAATCGGGTGCGCGACGCGGCCCAGCTGTCGAGCAGTTCGCGTGCACGCTTGCTGCCGGTCCAGCGGTGGTGGTCTTCGAGCAGCTTGCGCAGATGCGCCTCGTCGGTCTGGCCGCCGTGCCAGACCGACTGGTGGATGTTGGCCATTTGCTCGGACGAACTCAGCACCTTGTCAAGCGACACCATGGAAAGGTTGCAGCGCGAGGCAAAAGTGCCATCTTCGTCGTACACGAACGCCACGCCGCCGCTCATGCCGGCAGCGAAATTTCGACCCGTCTCGCCCAGCACCGCCACCGTGCCGCCAGTCATGTATTCGCAGCCGTGATCGCCGGTGCCTTCAACCACCGCCGTGGCGCCCGACAACCGCACCGCGAAGCGCTCGCCGGCAACGCCACAAAGAAAAGCCTCGCCACTGGTCGCGCCGTACAGCGCGGTGTTGCCGACGATGGTGTTGCGCACCGCCTCGCCCCGGAACTCAAGGCTTGGGCGCACCACAATGCGCCCGCCCGACAGGCCCTTGCCGGTGTAGTCGTTGGCATCGCCAATCAGGTACAGCGTGATGCCGCGCGCCAGGAAGGCGCCAAACGACTGGCCGCCGGTGCCTTCGAGCTGGATGCGGATCGTGTCATCGGGGAGTCCCTGCGGGTGCACCCGCGTCAGCGCGCCCGACAGCATGGCGCCGACCGAGCGGTTCACGTTGCGCACCACCTCGATGAACTGGACCTTCTCGCCCTTGTCGATGGCTGGCCGCGATTTCTCGATCAGCTTGTTGTCGAGGCTGCGCTCCAGCCCGTGCTCCTGGCTCTCGACGTGAAAGCGCGGCACGTCGGCCGGCACCTGCGGTTGCGCGAACAGGCGGCTGAAGTCCAGGCCGCGCGCCTTCCAGTGCTCGATGCCCTTCTGGGTGTCGAGCAGGTCGGAGCGGCCGATCAGGTCGTCGAACTTGCGCACGCCCAGCTGCGCCATGATCTGGCGCACTTCCTCGGCAACGAAGAAAAAGTAGTTCACCACGTGTTCGGGCTTGCCCGAGAACTTCTTGCGCAGCAGCGGGTCTTGCGTGGCCACGCCCACCGGGCAGGTGTTGAGGTGGCATTTGCGCATCATGATGCAGCCCTCGACCACCAGCGGCGCCGTGGCAAAGCCGAACTCGTCGGCGCCCAGCAGCGCGCCAATGGCGACATCGCGACCGGTCTTCATCTGGCCGTCGGCCTGGACCCGGATGCGCCCGCGCAGCCGGTTCAGCACCAGCGTCTGCTGGGTTTCAGCCAGGCCGATCTCCCACGGGCTGCCGGCGTGCTTGATGGACGACCAGGGCGAGGCGCCGGTGCCGCCGTCGTGGCCCGCGATCACCACGTGGTCACTCTTGCACTTGGCCACGCCGGCTGCCACGGTGCCAACGCCCACTTCGCTTACCAGCTTGACGCTGATGCTGGCACGCGGTGCGGCGTTTTTCAGATCATGAATGAGCTGCGCGAGGTCCTCGATGGAGTAGATATCGTGGTGCGGCGGCGGCGAAATCAGGCCGACCCCGGGCACCGAATGGCGCAACCCGCCGATGTAGCTGGACACCTTGCCGCCGGGCAACTGGCCACCCTCGCCGGGCTTGGCACCCTGCGCCATCTTGATCTGGATCTGGTCGGCGCTCGACAGGTATTCGGCCGTGACGCCGAAGCGCCCCGAGGCCACCTGCTTGATCTTCGAGCGCAGCGAATCGCCGTCCCGCAGTGGCAGATCGACTTCGACGTTGGCCGCGCCGATCACGCTCCTGAGCGTGTCGCCCTTCTTGATGGGAATGCCCTTGAGCTCGTTGCGATAACGGTTCGGATCTTCGCCGCCCTCGCCCGTGTTGCTCTTGCCGCCGATGCGGTTCATGGCCACGGCCAGCGTGGAGTGCGCTTCCGTGCTGATCGAGCCGAGCGACATGGCGCCGGTGGCAAAGCGCTTGACGATCTCACTGGCCGGCTCGACCTGGTCGACCGCAATCGCCTGCGCCGGGTCGAACTTGAACTCGAACAGGCCGCGCAGCGTGAGATGGCGCCGGCTCTGGTCGTTGATGAGCTGCGCGTATTCCTTGTAGGTGTTCCAGTTGTTGGCGCGTGTGCTGTGCTGCAGCTTGGCAATGGCGTCGGGCGTCCACATGTGCTCCTCGCCGCGTGTGCGCCAGGCGTATTCGCCGCCGGCGTCCAGCATGTGGGCCAGCACAGGGTCATCGCCAAAAGCACCCTGGTGGGTGCGGATCGCCTCCTGCGCGATCTCGAACACGCCGATGCCCTCGATCCGGCTCGCGGTGCCGGTGAAGTACTTGGCGATCACCTCGCTGTTGAGGCCGATGGCCTCGAACAACTGGGCGCCGCAGTAACTCATGTAGGTGCTGACACCCATCTTCGACATGATCTTGGACAAGCCCTTGCCGATCGCCTTGATGTAGTTGTGGATAGCCTTGTCGGCACTCAGGTGGCCGGACAGGTCCTGATGCATCGCGGCCAGCGTTTCCATCGCGAGGTAAGGGTGCACGGCTTCGGCGCCGTAGCCCGCCAGCACGCCGAAGTGATGCACCTCACGCGCCGAAGCGGTCTCGACCACCAGGCCGACGGTGGTGCGCAGGCCCTCGCGCACCAGGTACTGGTGAATGGCCGACAGCGCGAGCGCGGCCGGCGTGGCAACCTGCTCGGGGCTGACACCGCGGTCGCTCACGATCAGAATGTTGAAGCCACCCTGGATGGCATCCACCGCTTCGGCGCACAGCGACGCCAGCTTGGCTTCGACGCCCTCTTCGCCCCAGGCCAGCGGATAGGTGATGTCGAGCACGTAGCTCCTGAACTTGCCTTGCGTGAACTTCCCGATGTCGCGCAGTTTCGCCATGTCGGCGAAGTCGAGGATCGGCTGGTGCACCTCGAGCCGCATCGGCGGGTTGACCTGGTTGATGTCGAGCAGGTTCGGCTTGGGGCCGATGAACGACACCAGCGACATCACGATTGCCTCCCGGATCGGGTCGATCGGTGGATTCGTGACCTGAGCAAACAACTGCCTGAAGTAGTTGTAGAGCGACTTGTTCTTGTTCGAAAGCACGGCCAGCGGGCTGTCGTTGCCCATCGAGCCGATGCCCTCCTCACCGGCCTGCGCCATCGGGCTGAGCAGGAACTTGATGTCTTCCTGCGTATAGCCGAAGGCCTGCTGGCGATCGAGCAGGCTGACCGGGCCGGGGCCGGGCAGCGGGCCAGGGCCGGGTACATCATCGAGACGGATACGCAAATTCTCGATCCACTGCTTGTAGGGCTTGCTGTTGGAAAGCTGGGCCTTGACTTCCTCGTCGTCGATGATGCGGCCCTGCTCCAGGTCGAGCAGGAACATCTTGCCCGGCTGAAGGCGCCATTTGCGCACGATCTTGTGCTCGGGGATTGGCAGCACGCCCGTTTCCGACGCCATGATCACCAGGTCGTCGTCGGTCACGCAGTAGCGCGATGGCCGCAGGCCGTTGCGGTCGAGCGTGGCGCCGATCTGGCGGCCGTCGGTGAAGACGATCGAGGCCGGACCGTCCCACGGTTCGAGCATGGCGGCGTGGTATTCGTAGAATGCGCGCCGCCGCGGATCCATCGTGGAGTGCTGTTCCCACGGCTCGGGAATCATCATCATCACGGCCTGGCTGAGCGGGTAGCCGGCCATGGTCAACAGTTCGAGACAGTTGTCGAAGGTGGCGGTGTCCGATTGGCCCGGGAAGGTGATCGGGTACAGCTTGGCGAGGTCAGCGCCGAGCACTGGCGACGACATGACGCCCTCACGCGCCTTCATCCAGTTGTAGTTGCCCTTGACGGTGTTGATTTCGCCGTTGTGCGCCACGTAGCGGTACGGATGTGCCAGCGGCCATTCGGGAAAGGTGTTGGTCGAGAAGCGCTGGTGCACCAACCCTAGCGCCGAGACACAACGCACGTCGCACAGATCGCGGTAGTAAACGCCGACCTGATCGGCCATCAGCAGGCCCTTGTAGACCACCGTACGGCTCGACATGCTCGGCACGTAGTACTCTTTGCTGTGCTTGAGCTTGAGGCGCTGGATGTTGGCGCTGGCGGTCTTGCGGATGACATACAGCTTGCGCTCAAGCGCGTCCTGCACGATCACGTCGTTGCCGCGGCCGATGAAGACCTGGCGCAGGATCGGTTCCTTTGCGCGCACCGCCGGCGACATCGGCATGTCATGGTCGACCGGCACATCGCGCCAGCCCAGCAGCACCTGGCCCTCGGCCTTGATGGCACGCTCCATTTCCTGCACGCAGGCCAGCCGCGAGGCGTGCTCCTTGGGCAGAAAGATCATGCCGACGCCGTATTCGCCGGGCGGCGGCAGCGCGACGCCCTGAACGGCCATTTCTTCGCGGTACAGATGGTCGGGCAGTTGAATCAGGATGCCCGCACCATCACCCATCAGCTTGTCGGCACCGACCGCGCCACGATGGTCGAGGTTCTTGAGAATGTTCAGCGCCTGCTGAATGATCGAATGGCTCTTTTCGCCCTTGATGTGCGCCACGAATCCGACACCGCACGAATCATGCTCGTCAGATGGGGAATACAGACCGTGTTGTTGGAGATACTCGATCTCTGCAGCCGTCGTCATGGCGCGCTCCTAAAAAATTCGCAGGAGTCGAAGCATATTGCGCCACGCCAAAAACGCCAACTACTTTAATGGGGGTCAGACTCTCATTTATGAAGATTTTCGGTTTGAGTTTAACTATAAGGGACATATCAAAAATGCCAGCGCACTGCGCATGCCCTGTGGCCGCGCAAGCCGCTTTTTATGATGATTCTTACGCCAGATGTGGCCGCCCCGCCCTGCCCTTGATCAGGCGACGATCGGTCGACTTTTGTAACGAATGAAGATACGCCGGGTCCCCCGCCGCCCAGCCGCGCAGCGTGGCCTCGGTCAGTGTGTCGCGATCGGCCACCGAAACCCCCGCGCGCACCCACTCCGCATAGGCCGCCTCGCGCGCAAACGGCGTGTTGCCGAGTGCCCAGTACAACGGATGCGGTGTCAGCAGTTTGTCGCTGCGCTGTCCGACGTAATGCGCGTGGCTCGACCACGGAAACTCCAGCGCCGCCCTGACCAGGCCGGCGCGCACCGGATTGAGGTCAATGTAGGCCATGCAGGCCAGCAAGTACCGATCGGCCTGGATCAGCGTCGACTTGTAGCGCCCCTCCCACAGCGTGCCGGTCCGGCCGTGGCGGTCATTGAAATAGCGAACATAGCTTCGTCCGACGGCCTGCATCATGAGCGGCAGCCCGTCGGCAGCTTCGGGTGTCGCCAGCAGATGGAAGTGGTTGTCCATCAACACATAAGCGTGAATGGCGACCTTGAATTTCACGCCATTGTCCGCCAGCAGCGCAAGCAGCATCTCACGCTCGGCATTGACGCCAAAGATCGGTTGGCCGTTGTTACCACGCTGGATCACGTGGTGCGGGTAGCCGGGCAGTGTCAGACGCGGTAAGCGGGCCATGGCGGTGAGGAAGAGTCATTCCACGGCATCATAATTGGAGTCTGACCCTGAATTGCGGTTGACCCCGAATGAGGCCGACGCCAACTGCCCTCAGAGGCAGCTCGCCCTCAAGTCCCGGGTGGCAGCCTGAAGCGGGTTTGCAGCAACTCCCCGAGACCGAACTGCTCTAGCAGCGCAGTGAGTCGCTGGGCGGCACTTTGCTTCTTCTGGCCGGTGTGACGGGCCACGATCAGCTCGTTCTTCAGGCTGTGTTCCCAGCCCACGAGTTCGGTCACGCTGACCTGGTAGCCGCTTGCTTCCAGGTACAGGCAGCGCAGCACGTTGGTAATCTGGCTGCCGATTTCGCGCGTGTGCAGCGGGTGGCGCCACAGTTCGGCCAGCGGCGTACGCGACAACTGCAGCGCCTTGCTCTGGCGCAAACAGGCCGCGACCTCAGCCTGGCAACACGGCACCAGCACCATGAAACGCGCCTGCTTGGCCAGGCCGAAGGCAATCGCGTCATCGGTCGCGGTGTCGCAGGCGTGCAGCGCGGTGACGATGTCGATCTGCGCCGGCAAGCCGGCTGCATGTACTGCCTCGGCCGCACTCAGGTGCAGGAACGACATACGCTCGAAGCCCAGTCGCGCCGCCAAGTCACGCGAGCGCTCGACCAGTGGGGCGCGCGTTTCGATACCGTACACGTGGCCGCCGGCCAGCGCCTTGAAAAACAGGTCGTAGATGATGAAACCCAGGTACGACTTGCCTGCCCCGTGGTCAGCCAGGGTGGCCTGTGCGCCCCGCTCCGGCAGTTCGGCCAGCAACTTTTCAATGAACTGATACAGGTGGTAGACCTGTTTGAGCTTGCGCCGCGAATCCTGGTTGAGCCGTCCTTCGCGCGTCAGGATGTGTAGTTCTTTCAGCAGCTCGACCGACTGGCCGGGGCGCAGCTCATGCAGCACCTCGGCAGCGGCCTGCGCCTCTTTGGCGGCCGCTTTGCCTTGTTTGCGCGGTGGCGTGTGCACGGCGGCGTTCACGACGGGCGCTCCCCGCCGGCGCCCACATCGTCGCGAGCCGAGGCGCCCGGCCCGACATCGAGCGCCGCCCAGCCGGCCGCGCCAAGTGCCTCCAGCGCCGCGATGTTGCGCTCGAAGATCGCATCGGCCTCGGGGATGGCCTCCACCGCGCGCTCGACGCTGGCCTCGCGCAGTAAATGCAGCGTCGGGTATGGCGCCCGGTTGGTGCAGTTGGTGATGTCGTCGACCTCGGTGCCCGCGAACTGGAAGTGCGGATGAAAGCTCGCCAATTGCAGCACGCCCTCGAAACCGGCGCGCGCCAGGCGGCGCTCGGCACGGGCCGTGAAATCGCTGAAATCCAGAAATTCGGCCAAGGTGTTGGGTGCTATCAAAAGTGTAGTGTCACGCGCAGACGGAGCGTGCGCCAGCAGCGATTTTGCCTCTGAAAGCAAGGCCGCGAGCAGGCCCGCGGAATCATCCTCCAGCCAGCAGGCGTAGTGGATCTGCTCCTTGATGTGCACCGCCTTGGCGAACGGGCACAGGTTGCGCCCGATCACCGCGCGCTCGAGCCAGCGCCGGGTATCGCGCTCAGCCATTTCGGCCGAGACGGGCGTGGGTGTAGGCAACACTGTGGCCACTTAGGACTCCACTACGACAGCACGCGCTGCCAGCAAGCGCCCGATGCGCCAGGCAATAAAGGCGCCCACCAGCGAACAGGCGCCCGTCACGACCCAGGTCCATTGCCAGCCGCCGGCGCGGCTTGCCACCCATGCCACCAACGGCGGCGCAGCAAACTGGCCGATGGCCGACCATTGCTGCATGAAGCCGACGGTGGTCGACACCGTGGCGGGCCCCGGCGCCAGTCGAACCGCGAGCGAAAACAGCGTCGCCGGCACCATGCCACCGAACATCGAAAAAGCAATCACCGCGAGGTAGCGCATGGCCGGCGGCAAACCGATTGGGCCGTCCGCTGCCGGCCACTCGGCAAACGCCGTCGACGCGCCCACGGCCATGAGGGCAAAGCCGATGAAGAGCAGGCGCCGCGCCCGCACGCCGCGTTGCAAAAGCCAGCCGGCCGCAACGTTGCCGCCGATATTGACTCCCGCCGCCAACGCCGTCAACACCGCGCTGGCGCCAGCCGGTATCCCCGCCGCCGCGTAAATCGAGGGCAAAAAGCCGATCACGGCGAACCATTGCGACGAATACACGGCGAAGCACAGCGCCACCAGCCACGGCCCCGGCGCCGACAAGGTGCTGCGCAGGCGGCCCGGCGAACCGGCCGCGCCGGGCGGATACGCGCCGAGCCGTGTACGGTCGTGCGGCACCACGCGGGCCAGCCAAAAGGCCATGACGCCCGACAACGCCGCCAGCGACCACCACCAGCCGGGCCAGCCCAGCACGCCGATCACCGCCGGCCCGACCAGCAGCGCCAGTGCCACGCCCAGCGGCATGTAGGAACTCCACCAGCCCAGCACTGCGTCGAGCCGGGTTGGCGCCACCAGCAGGCGCAGCAGACCGGGCGCCGGCATGGCGACCAGCATGAAGCCAAAGCCCTCCCCCGCGCGCAGTACCAGTAGCAGATCGAAGTTCCGCGTCAGCCCACCCAGCATGCTGGCCATCGTCAGCAAGGTCAGGCCCGTCAGCATGCTGCGCCGCAAGCCGATGCGGTCGACGAGGCCGCCGACCGTGAGGCCGAACAGCATGCTGGCCAGTTGCACCAGCGACAACAAAAAACCGCCCTGCACCAGGCTGATTCCCAGCGCGCGCTGCAGTTCAGGCAACGCCGGCGGCAGCTTGCCCACATGCAGCGCGGCGCTCACGCCCGCCAGCACGATCAGCGGCGCAACGCTCAACCTCACGCCAGGACCTTCTGGCCGGTGAGCCGCTCATGCTCGTGGGCGGCAAAGCGGTCGGTCATGCCGGCGATGTAGTCGGCCACGGCGCGTGGGCCGTCGCCGCTTTCGACCCGTTCGGCATAGTCGCTTTGCATCTGCTCGGGGACGCTCGAATAGCACGCGAACAGGTCCCGCACGATCTGCTGGGCGGCGCCGGTGGTCTGCAAGACTTGCGGATGCCGGTACAGGTTGTCAAACAGAAAGCGCTTGAGCTCGCTCGAGCGGGCGCGCATGGGGTCGCTGAAAGCCACCAGCGGCGGCGCCTGGCGCACGGCGTCCGCATCCAGTGGCGCCACACTCTCGAGCGCCGCGCCGGTGGTGTCGATCACGTCATACACCTGCGCGCTCAGCATGCGGCGGATCGCCTCGTAGAGCAGCCGGCGCCCTTCCAGCCCCGGATATTCACGCAATGCCTCGTTCCGGTAGCGCTCGAACAGTTCAACCCGCGCGACGTCCTGCAGCGTGATCAGGCCCGAGCGAACGCCGTCGTCGATGTCGTGCGCGTTGTAGGCAATTTCGTCGGCCAGATTGCACAACTGCGCCTCCAGCCCGGGCTGCGTGCGAGCCAGAAAGCGATGCGCCACGCCACCCGGCTCGACGGCCTCGATGCGCTCGGCGTTGGCGTGCGAGCAGTGCTTCAGGATGCCCTCGCGCGTCTCGAAGCACAGATTCAGTCCGTCGTACTGCGGGTAGCGCTGCTCCAGCGTATCGACCACGCGTAGGCTCTGTAGGTTGTGCTCGAAGCCGCCATGGTCCTTCATGCATTCGTTAAGCGTGTCCTGCCCGGCGTGGCCAAACGGCGTGTGGCCCAGGTCATGCGCCAGCGCGATCGCCTCGACCAGGTCTTCGTTGAGCGCCAGCGCGCGCCCGATGGAGCGTGCCAGTTGCGCCACTTCGAGCGAGTGCGTCAGGCGCGTGCGAAACAGGTCGCCCTCGTGATTCAGGAACACCTGCGTCTTGTAGACCAGCCGGCGAAAGGCCGTGGAATGAACGATGCGGTCGCGGTCGCGCTGAAAGGCGGTACGGGTCGGCGCCGGCGGCTCCGGATAGCGCCGACCACGCGAGCGCGCCGCCACGCTGGCATAACGGGCCAATTTCATGGTTTTGAGCAAAAAGTGGCTACAACGCCCGTTAAACGGTCTGATACAGCTATCATTTTAATAGTATGTTGCGACCGCCTCACCCTGCACCGCACGTCGCCAGCACTTCCCGCACCATAGCGTCGGGCGCGCCGCGCACGCTGGCAGAGCCGGGCGCATGGATCACCACGAAGCGGATCTCGCCGGCTTCGGATTTTTTGTCGATGCGCATCAACTCCAGATAGCGTTCGGCGCCCAGCGCCGGCCCACGCACCGGCAGGCCGGCGCGCTCGATCAACGCCGTCAGCCGCAGGACAAACGCCGCATCCACGCCGCCCAGCCGCTGCGACAGGTGCGCGGCCATCACCATGCCGCAACCCACCGCCTCGCCGTGCAGCCACTCGCCGTAGCCCAGGCCCGACTCGATCGCGTGGCCGAAGGTATGACCGAAATTGAGGATGGCGCGCAGGCCGCTTTCGCGCTCGTCCTGCGCGACCACCGCCGCCTTGATTTCGCAGCTGCGCTGGACGGCGTGCGCCAGCGCGGCCGGCTCGCGCGCCGTCAGCGCGCCAATGTTGGCCTCGATCCAGTCGAGAAACGTTATGTCGTAGATCGGCCCGTACTTGATGACTTCGGCCAGCCCCGCGCTCAGCTCGCGCTCCGGCAGTGTCGTCAGCGTGTCGAGATCGCACAGCACCATCAGCGGCTGGTAAAACGCGCCCACCATGTTCTTGCCCAGCGGATGATTGATGCCGGTCTTGCCGCCAACCGACGAATCGACCTGCGCCAGCAGGGTGGTCGGTACCTGCACGAACGGCACGCCGCGCATGTAGCTGGCCGCGGCAAATCCCGTCATGTCGCCCACCACCCCGCCGCCCAGCGCAAACAGCACCGTCTTGCGGTCGCAGCCGTGACCCAGCAGTGCGTCGAAAATCAGGTTGAGCGTGCGCCAGTCCTTGTGCGCCTCGCCATCGGGCAGCTCGAGCAGATGCACCGCCCGGAAGCGCCCCGCCAGCGCGGACTGCAGCCTCGCCGCGTACAGCGGCGCCACGGTGGTGTTGCTCACGATGAGCGCGCTGGCACCGGCCGGCACTGCCGCGAAACTTGGCGCATTGGCCAGCAGCCCGCCACCGATCACGATCGGATAACTGCGCGCGCCCAGATCAATATCGACGCGCGCTGGAGATTCTGTAGAGGACATCCGGGGAGTTTAGGGGCTTGCCGGGCCAGCCAGCGCGCCGTGCCCATGGGCTCTCAGCCACCCCACCGCGTCAGCCGGACGGCTGGCGCGCAGGCGTTGGATCGGGCGCGTCCGGTTCTTGCGGCGGCACCGCGATGCCCGCCAGTTCCAGCTGCATCACGACCAGATTGACCAGCATCGACACCGAAGGACGCCCCGTCTCGACGATATCGTGCGCCGTCTCGCGATACAGGGGGTTGCGCACCGCGTACAGGTCGCGCAGCCGCCCGAGTGGATCGGCCACCTGCAACAAAGGCCGCTTGGTGTCGTGTCGCAGCCGGCGAAACAGCTCTTCGGGAGTCGAGTGCAGGTAGACGACATGAAACCTGTCGTGCAGCAACCTGCGGTTGACCTCGCGCAAGACCGAACCGCCGCCGGTCGCTAGTATGCCCTGTGCGGTCGCGGCGAGGTCGGCAATCACCTGCTGCTCGACGTCCCTGAAACTCACTTCGCCCTCGCGCTCGAAGTAATCACGGATCGAGCAGCCGATGCGCTGCTCGATGACGTGATCGCTGTCGACAAAAGGGAGTTGGAGGCGCTGGCCCAAGCGCCGCCCGACGCTGGACTTACCGCAGCCGGGCAGCCCAATCAGAACAATGGGCTTGCCAAGCACTTGCGTCTCATCTAGTTCGGGTCGGTACAAGAAGGCTGGCTGCCATAGGGCGGTGACAAGAATGAGCCGTTGCTGACGTCTTCTTGCGCTGGGTCCAGATAGTACTCGTAGGTTGCAGCACCTTCACTGCCGGAAACTCCCGCGGTGACTGTCACTCTGACATGAAGCCAGGTTGCAACATTTTGTGGATACTGCAGTTGAAGCAACGCCAGGCCTGTTGCATCCGTCTTGTTGCTACCCGAGAAACCGATGGCGACGTCGGACTGTCGCGGCTCCAGCTTTCCGTTCAGATTAACGTCTTCATTCGCTGGCAACGTATCGAGCACACCGTTCCGATTCCGGTCCTCGTTCGGGCACCACTTGAACACTGGGCTCGGCACGGCCGCGACAGTCGACGTAGGACTTTTACGATACTCCACGATATCCACTACGGCAGACAACGGCACATCCGGTGCGTAGTTGCCTGCCGCATTGACTGCCTGGATTTCGAACTTCTTGATGTACGAAATTCCACTTGCTGTCTTCTGGATCTTGTTGTCCGTTCCAATCGTCAGATTGACCGGGTTGGCCGTGACGGTCAGAGCCGTTTGTACCTTTTTCGTCACGCAGGCAGCGTCAGTAGCAGATCCTGCCAAGAAATCGCTCTTGTCGTAACAGGCAACAATTACAACCCCGTTGTTAGGGCTCCCAGTCGTCGCTGCGATATATGACGTTTTTGCCACGCCCGTGGTATCGCTGTACACCAACCCGTTACCTGTGCTGAGCGATTCACCTGGCAACCCATTGCTGGCGATGAAGAACCGCACCCGCATATTGGGAATGGGGGTGTTCTTGTCGTCGATAAACAGAACACGAACCTCAGACTGGTTGGTCGTGCTTCCGGCAGTATTGGCACTCACCACAACAGGCGTAGCGAGAGCGCTTACACCAGAGATCGTAGCGCTCGCCGGGACTGGAGGAAGCGCCCCCGATCCCGGCGTAAACACCCGAAGGTCATACGAGCTTTGAACCCCAGCAGCGTCAATCGAAATCGGATAAGTACCATCTGCTGAGGGAGCCGTGAACGTGAAAACCGCATCTCCGTTCGCACTGGTCTGCGCAGTGCTGATCGCAGTGCCCGGAATACCTCGCGCAGAAACCTGGGTGTTGGGCACCGCACCGCCGGCTGCATCCTTGACTTTGACTGTCAGTGTCACAGAGGCATTGGGTGACGGCACAGAAGGAACAGAAGCTGCAGAGATGCCGATGCCGCCCACACTGATTGCTCCTGTCTTGGAAAGACTTCCCGAAGTGACGACATAGCGAATCAGACGATTCGACTTATCGGCGCCAATGCCGATCGTGCCGCTGAAGCTCCCATTTGCGCCGGTGACGGCGCCCGAAGCCGGTGTAAAGACGGCGTTGCTATCCACTGAGACTGCGACCGGCACCGACACCACGACATTGCGAGAACCATCGACAGCCAAGACGCTGAGCGTTGCCTGATCGCTGCCGGAGTTGCTGATGGCAGCCTTGTCCAGGGTGACAATCAAATCCGCCGCCACAGGTGCCGCGGGCGTCACAGGGCAATCGATCGTCGCACCGGTCGCGCTCGTGCAATTGCCGCCGGTGCCACCCGTGCCCGTGCCGGCGTCCGCCAACGGCACCCCTGGGCTGCCCCCGCCTCCACCGCAAGCCGTCAGCGCAGCAGCAAACACAACGGTGCTGGCGCACCCCTTAAAAAGTCGCAAAAAACTCATGCCTTCTCCAGATCCGATTGATTCAATTGAGTGGCCCGATCAACGCGCCGCGCTGCGGTCAGTGATCATTTTGGGTGTGATGAAGACCAGCATTTCGGTCTTGTCGAGCGTGCGTGTGGTGGTGCGGAAGAGGGCCCCCAGCACCGGCACGTCAGCCAGCACCGGGATGCCGGAGCGGTCCGTCTTTTCGGTCATCTCGAAGATGCCGCCAATGACCACGGTGCCGCCATTTTCAACCAGCACTTGCGTCTTGATGTGCTTGGTGTTGATGGCAAAGCCGGCCGTGGTGTTCTGGCCGACGGTGTCCTTGTTGACGTCAAGCGTCAGGATGATGTTGCCTTCGGGCGTGATCTGCGGCGTCACTTCCAGCTTGAGGTTGGCCTTGCGGAAGGCAATCGAGGTCGCTCCGCTCGACGTGGCAACCTGGTACGGCAGTTCGACGCCCTGCTCGATCAGCGCCGGGTTCTGGTCGGCCGTGACCACGCGCGGGCTCGATACCACCTTGCCCTTGCCGTCGGCTTCGAGCGCGGAGATTTCGAGATTCAGCATGCGCGAGAAGCTCGAATTGAACAGCGAGATCGCAAAGGTGCCAGGCACGTTGCCGTTGCCGGCCACGCCGGTCGACGGCAGGTTCACGAAATTCGAATTGGTGAAAGTGGTCGTGGCCGACGGGACATTCGCGAAAGAGCCACCGCTCACCGGGTTGTTTGTCACGATCGGCATGGCGCCCACCGTACCGTTGGTGTTGATGATGCCGCCGCCGAGGCGAACGCCGAGCGACTTGCCGAAGGTGTCGGACGCCTCGACGATGCGCGCCTCGATCAGCACCTGGCGCATCGGGATGTCGAGCTTGGTGATGAGCTCCTGCACCTGCGCCAGCTTGGACGGAATATCGGACACGAACAGCTGGTTGGTGCGCGGCTCGGCCACCATGGTGCCGCGCGGGCTCAGCAAACGTGCCGAAGTACCGGTCGAGCCACCCCCGCCGGTGCTGGTGCCGTTGAGCTGGGCCTGGATGTCCACTGCCTTGGCGTAGTTCAGCTGGAACGACTGGGTTTTGACGGGCTCCAGGTTCTCGATCGAAGCCTTGGCTTCGAATTCCATCTTTTCCTTGGCATTGATTTCATCCTTGGGCGCGATCCACAGCACGTTGCCGTTCTTGCGCATGCCCAGATTCTTGGCCTGCATGATGATGTCGAGCGCCTGGTCCCACGGCACGTCCTTCAGGCGCAGCGTCAGCGCGCCGGTGACCGAGTCGGAAGTCACGATGTTGAAGTTGGTGAAATCGGCAATCACCTGCAACAACGATCGGATTTCGATGTTCTGGAAGTTCAGCGACAGCTTCTCGCCGTTGTAGCCGGCACCCTGGGTCAGCTTGGTGGGGTCGACCTTGCGCGGGCGCAGTTCGACCACAAACTGGTTTTCGCTCTGGTAGGCGCTGTGCTCCCACTCTCCGCGCGGTTCGATGGTCATGCGCACGCGGTCGCCCACTTGCTGGGTCGTGATCAACTGCACCGGGGTGCCGAAGTCGGACACGTCGAGCCGGCGGCGCAGACCGTCGGGCAGGGTCGATTTGGTGAACTCGACCACCAGGTTCTTGCCCTGCTGGCGAATGTCGACCCCGACCTGGTTGTTGGCCAGGTCGACGATGACGCGTCCGGTGTGGTCCGATCCCAGGCGGAAGTCGACGTCGCGCAGCGGCTGAGTATCGCGGTTGCGGTTCTCGGCGAAAGTGGAGGTTGCCGCACCAGCCACGGCGGCACCCGCCGCCGGTTCCAGCGTGACGAGCAGCGACTTGCCCTGGATTTCGGTTTTGTAAGAGGTGGCTTGCTGCAGGTTCAGCACGACGCGGGTGCGATTGCCCGCCTCCACCACGTTAGCCGAGCGCAAATTTCCTTGGTTGATCTCGATGCCCGAGCGGCCCATCGCGTTGGTCACGCCCGGAAAGTCGAGGGCAATGCGCGCCGGAGTCTGGATGACAAAGCCCTTGGGCACGGCCGCCAGCGGTTGTGCAAAGTCAATGCGCACCACCTCGGCGCCCGACAAGACCGAGCCGGTGACGCCTTCGACCGCGTTCTGCGCCTGGACCACGAAGGCCGCGCCAAGCGCCAGCAACGCAACGCCGACAGCGCGCAGTCGCCGAGCGGTTTTTGAAGAGTGTGGGTTCATTTTGAGTTCTCTTGCTTGTCTTGCAACTGCAGCGTGGCCACGCGTTCGATCCACTCACCGGCGGCATCCTGCACGATCTCGCGCAGGTCGATTTCGGTCTCGGTAATTCGCGTCACCAGACCGTAGTTGAGTCCGAGGTGGTTGCCCACCTTCACTTGGTAGAGCAGCTTGTCGACGCTCACGAGCGCGATCGGCTTGCCATTGCGGTTCATGCTGCCCACCATGCTCATGGCGTCGAGCGGAAAGGCTTCCAGTGCGTCTTTGCGGCGCGACAACTCGGGGGCGATCAGGCCGGAATTGCTGGGCCGGCCGGCGTCGCGGCGCAGCGCTTGCGTCAGCTTCTGGAGATTGAAAGGATCGAGCGCGGCACTTTCGGTGTAGGCCTGCGGCGTAAATTTTTTAGGCTCGGCAATCGGGCGGACGGTCGGGTGTGCCTGAGCACGCTGGTCGGCCATCCAGCGCTGCAGGTGGTCCTGGTCCGAGCCGATGCAGCCGCTCAACCCGGCCAGCGCGACCAGGAGTGCACCCAGGCATGCAATGCGGAACGTCCTCATTTTTTGGTCTCCGGCGCCGCCGCGCGTTTCTGGGCCGCCTGCTCGGCTTCATCCAGATAGCGGAAAGTGCGGGCGGTCGCGTCCATCGTCAGGGCGCCGTCTTTTTGCGGCGTGATCGACAGGTTGTTGAGCGTCACGATGCGCGAAAGGCTGGCCACGTCGGCGGCAAAAGCGCCCATGTCGTGGTAGCGCCCGGTGACGCGCAGCGCGATCGGCAATTCGGCATAGTAGTCCTTGACCTGAACCTGGCCCGGGCGAAACAACTCGAACTGGAGACTGCGCCCCAAGCCCGCCTGGTTGATGTCGGACAGCAGCGCATCCATCTCGGCCTTGCTGGGCAGCTGCTTCTCGAGCAGCAGCACATATTGCTGCACTTGCTCACGCTGCTTCTTGAGCACATCCAGGTTAGCCGCCTGTCCTACTTTTTTCGTGTAGTCGGCCTTGAGCGTCACTTCCTTGGCATGCGCCGCCTCGAGTTCATCGTTCGAGTTGGTGAGCCAGACAAACCAAAGCGCGACCAACACCACCAGCGCGACGGCGACGCACAAGGCGTAGCGCGGCAACGCCGGCCAGGTGGAGGGATCGTTCGGGTTCAGGCCACGGAATTGGTCGCCAAGGCGGTTCAGCACGGCCGCAAAATCAATATCCCGGGAAGAGCGTGTTGTCGCCATCGTCAGCTCCTAGCCCTTCTTTGCCGCAACCGCGGCGGGCGCGTCGGGCTTCTGATCCCGGTCCGACCTCTTGAATTCGACCCGCATGGTGAAATTCGAAACCCGGCGCTGATCGCGCGCACTGAGGTTGACCGTGCCGGCGGTGATCTCGACCAACTCGGGCTTGACCAGCCAGTCGCTGTTGTTGCCCAGATTGCGCAGCAATTCCGACACACGTTCGTTGGACTGCGCAACGCCCTGCAAGGTGATGACGTTGTTGTCCTGCTTCATGCTCGTCAGGTAGACGCCATCGGGCAGTTGCCGCACCAGTCCGTTCAGCAGGTGCACCGGCAAATTGCGGTCGCTCTGCAAATCCTCTACCGCCTGCTGACGCGCCCGCAGGGCCGCGATTTCCGTCTGCAGCGTCGATATTTCCTTGATTTCGCCATCGAGCGTGGTAATGGCCGATTCCAAATAGCTGTTTTTGGACTGCTGGGCGGATATTTGCGCCCCGTACCAGAGGAACGTGGCGCCCGCCAGCAAGCCGCCCACCAGCGCGGCCAGGCCGAGCGATGCGTAGAAATTCTCCCGCCGAAGTTTGCGCGCCGCTTCGCGGTGCGGTAGCAGATTGATCAGGATCACGGCAGAAACCTCCGCATCGCCAGGCCACACGAAGTCAGATAGGACGGCGCCTCGCGCCGAACCTTCTTCTCGCGCAGTCCGACACCAAATCCCATTCCCTCGAACGGATTGAGCAGCGTGCAGGCAAATGAGGTCTGGCGCGTGACGGCGCTGGTCAGCCCTGGCAAAGCTGCCGAGCCGCCCGCCAGCATTACGTAGTCGACCCGGTTGTGGGGCGTACTGGTAAAGAAGAAGTGCAGCGCGCGGGCGATTTCCTGGGCAATGCTGGCGACAAAAGGCTGCAGGACGCCGGCGCGGTAATCGTCGGGCAGCTCGCCGCTGCACTTCTTGGTTTCGGCTTCTTCGGCCGAAAACCCGTATTGACGCACGATCAGTTGCGTGAGTTGGGCACCGCCGAAAGCCTGGTCGCGGTCGTACAGAACGTCCTGATTACGCAGCACCTGCATCGTGGTGACGAAGGCGCCCACCTCGAACAGCGCAACCACGGCATCTTGCCCGCGACCGGGCAACTGCTCGATCAGGCGTGAGGTCGCAAGACGCGATGCATAGGACTCCACATCGAGAATCACCGCCTTCAGGCCGGCTGCTTCGGCCAGACCTTGTCGGTCCTGTACTTTTTCCTTGCGCGACGCCGCGATGAGGACCTCGACGTCGCCCGCGGAGTTAGGGCTGTCACCGACCACGCAAAAATCGAGGCTGACTTCGTCAAGCGAAAAGGGAATGTACTGATTGGCTTCTACTTCAACCTGGATTTCCAGTTCCTGCTCGCTCATGCCGCCCGGCAGAACGATCTTTTTGGTGATCACTGCCGAGGGTGGCAACGCCAGCGCCGCGTTCTTGGTGCGGGAGCCGCTCTTGAGCACCACACGGCGCACTGCGCCGGCAACCTCGTCGAACTTCTCGACGTTGCCATCGGTGATCCAGCCGCGTTCCAGGGGCTCGATGGCGCAACGCTCCAACACCAGTTTCCCGGTGGTATCGCGACCAAGCTCGACCAGCTTGACGCTGGACGAACTGACGTCCAGCCCAAGCAAAGGTGCGGGCTGCCGGCGAAACAACGATTCCAGTACAGTCAAGTTGGGTCCCCATTCGCTTGTAACGATTGGAAATATTTACGAGTCGACGCACTCTAGCAGCAAGTCGAGCAGCTCTCCAAGGGCGGGACGCGAACTGAGCGGCAATCGTTGTCAAAACCTGACGCCACCGTGAAGTTATGCAAGTTGAGTGACTCTTTTGACAGTATGCGTTTTAGCTGCCCCGGAGTGCCGCTGGCGCCAAACCGGCTTTTTATAATGTACGGAGACTCCAGACGCCTCCATGACAGAACCCGAACGCCCGACCGCCCGCTCCAAAACCACCACTGCGGTGCGCCCAACCTGGAAAAAGCGGGCGCTGCGCCTGCTCGTCTGGGGCTTTGGCCTGCTCGCTGCCGGCGCGGTTTCGCTGATGTGCGTGATTGCCGTGGCGCTCGCAGTCGCGTATCCAAACCTGCCCGACATTTCCGCGTTGGCCGATTACCGGCCCAAGCTGCCGCTGCGGGTTTTTTCGTCCGAAGGCGTCTTGATCGGTGAATTCGGCGAGGAGCGGCGCAACCTGACGCCGATTGACGAGATCCCGAAAATCATGAAGGACGCGGTGCTGGCGGCCGAAGACGCGCGTTTCTACGAACACGGTGGCGTCGACTACAAGGGGCTGGTGCGCGCCGGCCTGGCCAACCTGAACCGCGTCAAGAGTCAAGGCGCCTCGACCATCACGATGCAGGTGGCGCGCAACGTCTATCTAAGTTCCGAAAAGACATTCACGCGCAAAATCTATGAAGTGCTGCTGACCTTCAAGCTGGAGCACATGCTCACGAAGGATCAGATTTTCGAGATCTACCTGAACCAGATTTATCTCGGCAACCGAGCCTATGGCTTCGCAGCCGCCTCGGAAGCCTACTTTGGCAAACCGCTGAAAGATATCTCGATCGCGCAGGCGGCCATGCTGGCGGGCTTGCCGAAAGCGCCGGGCGCAAACAACCCCGTGCGCAACCCGAGCCGGGCGCGCGGGCGCCAGTTGTATGTGATCGACCGCATGCAGGAGGCCGGCTTCATCACTGCACAGCAAGCCGCCGATGCGAAAAAGGAAGAGCCGCACCTGCGCGATGCACAGGACCCGAGCCGACCCCACGCCGAATACGTCGCCGAGACCGTGCGCCAACTGATGTATGCCCAGTACGGCGAAAGCACCTACACGCGCGGGCTCAAGGTCTACACCTCGTTGGTCGCGGCTGACCAGGCGGCCGCCTACCACGCGCTGCGCAAGGGCATCATGGATTACGAGCGGCGCCAGATTTACCGCGGACCCGAAGAGTTCGTTGATCTGCCAACCGATCCCAAAGAGCTGGACGACGCGGTCGACGACGCGCTGGCCGATCATCCTGACAACGGCGATGTGATGTCGGCCGTGGTTCTCAATGCCTCGCCCAAGGCCATCAGCGCCGTGCGCGCCGATGGCGAAACGCTGCAGATCGTTGGCGAAGGGCTGCGGCCAGCCCAGTCGGGGCTTTCGGGCAAGGCGGCGGCCAACATCAAGATTCGCCGCGGCGCCGTGATCCGTGTGGTCAAGACACCCAAGAACACCTGGGAGATCACGCAACTGCCGGAAGTCGAGGGCGCGTTTGTCGCCATGGATCCACGCGACGGCGCGATCAAGGCGCTGGTCGGCGGCTTCGACTACGGCAAGAACAAATTCAACCACGTGACACAGGCCTGGCGCCAGCCAGGATCGAGCTTCAAGCCATTCATTTATTCGGCCGCGCTGGAAAAGGGTTTTGCGCCGAGCACGGTCATCAACGACGCGCCGCTGTTCTTCGATGCCGGCACCACGGGCGGCCAGCCTTGGGCGCCCAAGAATTACGACGGCACTTTCCAGGGCCCGATGTCCATGCGCCGCGCACTCATGAAATCAGTCAACCTGGTGTCAATTCGCATCCTGCAGTCGATCGGCACTCGCTATGCGCAGGACTGGATCACCAATTTCGGATTCGACCGCGAAAAGCACCCGGCCTACTTGACGATGGCACTGGGCGCCGGCTCCGTCACGCCGATGCAGCAGGTGAGCGCCTATTCGGTCTTTGCCAACGGTGGCTACCGAGTCAGCCCCTATCTGATCACACGCATCACGGACCACAGGACAGCATGCTGCAGGACGTGGCGCGCGCGGGCACCGCCGCCAAGGCGCAGGCCACGCTCAAGCGCACCGACCTGTATGGCAAGACCGGCACCACCAACGACTCGCTCGACGCCTGGTTCGCCGGCTTTCAGCCGACCATGGCGGCGGTGGCCTGGATGGGCTACGACACGCCCCGCAAGCTGGGCGACAGGGAAACCGGCGGCGGCCTGAGCCTGCCGATCTGGATCAATTACATGGAGACTGCCCTCAAGGGTGTGCCAGTGACCACATTGACCACGCCGCCTGGCGTGGTCAATGTGGGCGGCGAGTGGTACTACGACGAATACACGCCGGGCCGCGCGGTTTCGACCCTGGGCGTTACGGCCTCTCCGGCCGCCTCGTCCGATCCGGCAGACGGCGTTGCGCCGGGTGCTCCGGTGCCGGCGCCCACGCCGGCGCCGCAAGAGCGCAACCGGATCCTCGACCTGTTCCGGAATTGACCCTTCGCGGGATGGCCGCGCTGGTCCTGGCGCGCTATCGCGCCCGTGGCGGCGCCCTCAGCCGGCTGTCGCCACAAAGCGCAGTGGCTGACCCGCCTGCAACGTTGCTTCTCGCGAAAGATCGGCAAAAAACTCTTGCCCGGTTTTAGTGTCGATCCACTCGGCGCCGCTGTGCCGGTAGTGATAGCCGCCCGAGCGCGCCGCCAGCCAGATTTCCTGCAACGGTTTCTGTAAATTCACAATCAGTTGGCTGCCCGCGGGGAAACTGATTGTGATCATCCCGCCCACGCGCTGGTTGTCGATGTCAGCGTCGGTCGCGTCGTTGATGCGGTCGCAACCATGCTCGATGGCGGCCAGCACCGCTTCGGCGCGATCCATGTATTGCGGGTCGGTCATTACAATTTCGCCATGTTGAATATTCGTGGCATTCTAGTGAGCGGCCCGGCCCTGCTTGCACTGGCAATCACGCTCGCCGGCTGTGGGCAAAAAGGCCCGCTGTATATCCCGACCGGTCCGGCTGCGGCCCATCGCGCCACGCTTATCGACACGCTGGTCCCCGATATCCCTCCATCCCGCAGCCACACGGCGCCATCGCCCAACGGTGCGGCGGCGCCGGCCGCGGCCGAAAAAGGCACCCGCCCCAAAGAGACGAAATGACAGCTCCCACCCCCGCCGCCTTGCCCGGCCACCCGCACATCGCGCACCGCAACGACCGGTTGCACGTCGAAGGGTGTGCGCTCGACTCGCTGGCACGCGATTACGGTACGCCGCTGTTCGTTTACTCCCGGCAATGGATGCTCGACGCGCTGGCCGCCTATCAACGCGGATTCCAAGGCCGCGACGCGCTCGTTTGCTACGCCATGAAAGCGAATTCCTCACTCGGCGTGCTGCGCGTATTTGCCCAGGCCGGTTGCGGCTTCGATATCGTCTCGGGCGGCGAACTGACGCGCGTGTTGGCGATCGGCGCCGACCCGTCCAGGATCATTTTTTCGGGCGTCGGCAAGACGCGTGCCGAAATGCGCCAGGCGCTGGCCGCTGGCATCGGCTGCTTCAACGTCGAGAGCGAAGCCGAGCTTGAAGTGCTCAATGAAGTGGCGCTGGCCGAGCACCGCTGCGCCGCCGTCAGCATCCGCATCAACCCGAACGTCGACCCCAGGACCCATCCGTACATCTCGACCGGGCTCAAGGGCAACAAATTCGGCGTGGCGCACGACCGCGCGATGGCCGCCTACCGGCACGCCGCGTCGCTGCCGGGGCTGGAGGTGGTCGGCATCGATTGCCACATCGGCTCGCAGATTACCGAGGCATCGCCGTATCTGGACGCCATGGAGCGGGTGCTCGACCTGGTCGAACAGATCGAGCAGGCCGGTATCGCGCTGCGCCATCTCGATTTCGGCGGCGGTCTGGGCATCGATTACAACGGTGACACACCACCTACCGCCGATGCGCTGTGGGCGCAGTTGCTGGCGCGGCTCGATGCGCGCGGCTTCGGCGCGCGCCGGCTGATCGTCGAGCCAGGCCGCTCGCTGGTCGGCAACGCCGGCGTGTGCGTGACCGAGGTGCTCTATACCAAGCCGGGCGACGGCAAGAATTTCTGCATTATCGACGCGGCCATGAATGACCTGCCGCGCCCGGCGATGTACCAGGCATTCCACCAGATCGTGCCAGTCGAAGCGAGCACGACCACACCCGGCATGACTTACGACGTGGTCGGCCCGGTGTGTGAAAGTGGCGACTGGATCGGCCGCGACCGCACACTGGCCGTCAAGGCGGGCGATCTGCTGTCCGTGCTATCGGCCGGCGCGTACTGCATGAGCATGGCGAGCAACTACAACACACGGGGCCGCGCTGCCGAAGTGCTGGTGGACGGCGACCACGCCACGCTCATCCGCCGCCGGGAAACGACGCAAGACCAGTTGCGCAGTGAACAATTCGCGGATTGAGTTCGGCTGGCGGCGAGGCAGGCACTGAGCCCCCGAGCACGGACAGGCCAGTTGCGGGCGCGAGCCACTCGAGAGTGGCGCATGGTACGCGGCGTCGCAAAGCACAAACTATTATTGCTATTACTTTGATAGCTGCATGCGAGCGACGGACGGGCGTTGTAGCGGCTTTTTTCTGGTCAGCTGCCAAACTCGCCAGGCTAGCAGAACGGCGATGATCGCGCCATAGACGGCCACCTGGCCAAAGTCGTTCTTGCCGGCGCGCATCCAGTAGAAATGCAGCAACCCCAGCCCGGCAATCAGGTAAACCAGCCGGTGCAGCTGCTGCCAGCGCCGCGCGCCCAGTGCCTTGATGGCGCGGTTGAACGACGTGGCTCGAAGCCCTTGTCGAACCAGCTGTAGCTGAGCAGATGCATCAGCACATAAAAATACGCGAACAGGCCGAGCATGCGCCGAAAGCGCGCCAGCGCCGGCGTGCGAGTGATGACACGCAACGGCGTGACCGCCAGCACGATACAGATGAAACGCAGCGTCCAGTCGCCGTTGGAGCGAATCAGATGCTCTGCCGGGTTGGCGCCCAGTGCGTCGGTCAGTGCGCCATAAAACAACCACGCGAACGGCAGCAGGCACAGCACGAACACCAGCGGCTTGGCCAGCGGATGAAGCAACAGCTTGTTCATGCGCGTCCCCCTTTTGCGGCCTTGCCGCCACGCCGTGCCAGCGGCCCAACGGCGCATCGTGCCGCGGATTGTTTGATGTTCAGCACCCGTGCGTTCAAAGCGCTGCTGCCCTGGGTGCTTTTGTCCGGGGCGTTTTCCCGTTCGGGGTGCGTGCGCAGGGCATCGGGTACTCCCTGCAGCGAAATAACGCAGCAGCCGATGGCGCGGGACATTCGCGGAACAAAGGGTCCGATGTCCTGCGCACCGTCGGCGCCGCTGATGAGCCGTTCGATCAGCCACGGCTGTGCCCGATCACGCCGGGGATCTGCTCTGCGCAGCGAAATAAGGGAGGAGGCCGCGGGCCGGCGGACATTCGCGCAGCAGAGCACGCCGTCGGCGTCATCGGGTCCCAAATGATCGCGCCCCAAGTGAACGCGTCCTGAGCGATCACCCCTCGAGCCACGCAGTCTATGCAGCTGCACAGGGCGCCTACAAGTGGAAAAGCACGGCGCCATCCTAGAAATACCTTTTCAGATCCATGCCGGCGTACAACTGGCCCACTTGCGCCTCGTAGCCGTTGAACATCAGCGTTTTGCGCCGCTTGGCAAACAGGCCGCCCGGCTCACCGATACGCCGCTCGGTGGCCTGGCTCCAGCGCGGGTGGTCGACGTTCGGGTTCACGTTGGAATAAAAGCCGTACTCCTGCACCGCCGCCTTGTTCCAGGCAGTGGGTGGTTCTTTTTCGACAAAGCGGATCTTGACGATCGACTTGGCGCTCTTGAAGCCGTATTTCCACGGCACCACGATGCGCACCGGTGCCCCGTTCTGGTTGGGCAACACCTCGCCATACAGACCGAAAGCCAACAGCGTCAGCGGGTGCATCGCTTCGTCCATGCGCAGGCCTTCGGTGTAGGGCCAATCGAGTACACGCGAGCCCACATACGGCATGGTGGCCTTGTCGGCCAGGGTGACGAATTCGACGTACTTGGCATTGCCCAAGGGCTCGACCCTCTTGATGAGTTCCCCCAGCGAGTAGCCAACCCACGGAATCACCATCGACCAGCCCTCCACGCAGCGCAACCGGTAGATGCGATCTTCCTGCGCGCTGAGCTTGAGGAGGTCTTCGATGCCGTACTTGCCGGGCTTCCTGACCAGACCTTCGACCTCCACGGTCCACGGGCGCGTTTTAAGGGTGCCGGCGTTTTGCACCGGATCGCCCTTGTCGGTGCCGAACTCGTAGAAGTTGTTGTAGCTGGTGATGTCCTTGTAGTCGGTCAGCTTCTCCAGCGTCTGCGCGCCCGCGACGCTGGACTTGATGCCGGCCAGCCCCGCCAGTTTGTTGGGAGCAACCGTTTGTGCCAGGGCTTCGCGCGACGCCCAGCCGGCCAGCGCAGCGCCGGCGGCGCCTGTGGCTACCAGCTTGAGAAGGTCGCGCCGGCCCTCATACAGGCTGCGCGGAGTGATCTCGCTCGCGGCGGGGTGACTGAAACCGTCAACGCGAGTGCGAGGGTGCAAGGGATGTGACATGGTGACCTTTCGCTCGAATCGTTCGTACGGGCCCCACAACGGCGACCCCGATGAAATGATTACGCATCAAGCCGGCGAAGGGTTTCAATTCGCCGCGACATTTCCGCAAAATACTGGGGAGATGTCCGCCCCCTCCCCAAGCCGCCCCGCTACAGCGTCCCGTAGCTGTGCAGTCCCGACAGGAACATGTTCACTCCCAGGAAGGCGAAGGTGGTCACGGCCAGCCCGCCCAGCGCCCACCAGGCGGCCACCGT